>Ga0105044_10000182_pt1 | contig 70180 bp, 51 predicted proteins | sample MAT01_FD_78092 | JGI IMG/M metagenome (GOLD analysis project Ga0105044, IMG submission 78092) | Freshwater microbial communities from Lake Fryxell liftoff mats and glacier meltwater in Antarctica - MAT-01 | ecosystem: Environmental > Aquatic > Freshwater > Ice > Liftoff microbial mat | place...
GGATTCGACGGTATCAATACCGCCCATATCGGCTTCGGTGACCACATCTCCAATTTCAGTGACGCGGTAGGTGTCATCCCCCAGGCCTCCGACCATGGTGTCATTACCGCTACCCCCATCCAGGCTGTCATTGCCTGCATTCCCAAACAGGCGATCGTTCCCGGCTAAGCCCAGCAGAACATTATCTTGGGCATTGCCAATGATGACATTATCAGCGGCGTTTCCGGTTCCACTAATAGCGGTGCCCGTGAGGGTGAGGTTCTCTAGATTGTCGGCCAAAACATAATCAAAATTGGCTTCGACGGTGTCGATGCCCCCATTCGCGAGTTCAACAATGACATCATTAATATCTACAACGTAGGTGTCATTGCCCGCACCACCGATGAGACGGTCAGCACCTGCACCGCCCACGAGGCTATCATTGCCAGCCCCCCCTTCGAGGGTGTCATCGCCCAATCCACCAATCAAGATGTTGTCTAACCCATTGCCCACGATCCGGTTATTATTGGCGTTGCCTGTACCGCTGATCGCGCCACCCGTTAGCACTAGGTTTTCGATGTTGGCATAAACCGGCAAGCTGAGATCAAAGTCAAAGCTAGCTTCAATCGTGTCGATGCCTTCACCTGGATTTTCAATCACAGAGTCGCCTGGGGCTGTGAGGACGTAGGTATCATCGCCTAGCCCCCCTTCTAGAATATCGGTGCCAGAGCCACCAATCAGGCGATCGTTACCACCCCCTCCAGAGAGAATGTCATCTCCTGCGCCACCGTTAATAACGTTATTGCCGCTATTACCCAAAATGGTGTTGTTGCCACTATTACCAGTGCCATTGATGTTGCCAACGCCACCCAGAGTCAGGTCTTCGAGATTGGCTCCAAGGGTGTAATTGAGCGCCGTAGAAATCACCAAATCGCGCCCTTCACTCGCCAACTCAATGATGATGTCATCGGCGGTATCAATCACGTAGGTATCGTCGCCCAACCCACCAATCAATTGGTCAACTCCACCCCCGCCATCGAGGAGGTTGTTGCCCTCATTACCAGTGATCACGTTGGCTAAAGCATTACCCGTACCGTTGATATTGCCCGCTCCAGCAAGCAGGGTTAGGTTTTCAACATTAGGGCTAAGAACATAGGTTGCGGTAGAGAAGACTGAATCAATGCCTTCATTCAGGTTCTCGATAATCACATCACTGGTGCTGTCTACGAAGTAAACATCGTTACCCGCCCCACCCCTCAATTCATCATCCCCTGCGCCACCATCGAGGGTGTCGTTCCCGGCTCCACCCACAAGGGTATCCGCACCCAAGCCACCGGAAATACGATCATCACCCCCTCGGCCTTCGAGAATGTTATTGCCATCATTCCCCAGAATAATGTTGGCAATGTCGTTCCCAACCCCATTGATGTTGGCGGTTCCAGTCAGGGTGAGATTTTCAATATTGTTGCCAATGGTATAAGTACCCGTGGTGCCAACAACAATCACAAGATCGATGCCAGCCCCTAGATTTTCGCTAGCGCTGTCGCCGGGGTTGTCAAAGATATAGGTGTCATTCCCAGCGCCCCCCAACATGATGTCGGCACCTTCACCTCCATCCAGGTAATCATCACCCCCTCCCCCGATCAAGGTGTTATTGCCAGTGTTACCCGTAATCCGGTTATTGAGGTTGTTGCCCGTTCCGTTAATATTGGCCGTGCCTGTGAGCACCAAATTTTCAACGTTTAAGCCATTGGTTGAGAGGTCAAAGGTGACACTGGAGTTGACCTGATCAATCCCGCCATTAGCTAATTCTTGAATGAAGTCGTTAGTATTCTCGACATCGTAGGTATCGTTGCCGTTACCCCCGCCCATGGTGTCAACGCCGATTCCACCAATGAGGGAATCATTGCCCTCTCCACCAACCAGCAGGTCATTACCAGCCTGACCATCTAGGATATTGTTACCACTGTTGCCCGTGATAACGTTGTTGAGGCTATTACCCGTGCCACTGATGTTGTTGGTTCCCGTGAGATTGAGGTTTTCGACGTTATTAGCCAGGGTGTAGGAAAACCCAGTACTCACCACATCAATCCCACCCCCGACATCTTCAACCACTACATCGGTAACACTATTAAGGATGTACGAGTCATTACCCAGACCCCCGACTAGGGTATCTTCGCCGACACCTGCAACCAGGGTATCGTTTCCTGCTCCCCCCACTAGGTTGTCGTTGCCAGCACCGCCCACTAGGAAGTTATTGCCACTATTTCCGGTAATGATGTTGTTGAGGCTGTTCCCAACGCCGGTTGAATCTCCCGTGCCGAGGAGGGTGAGATTCTCAACATCGCTAGACAGGGTATAGGACAATAGCTCAGTGAGGGCGGTGTCAATGCCACCATCTACGTTTTCTAAGATGAAGTCGCTGAGACTATCTACGACATAGGTATCGTTGCCGTTGCCACCGATCATGGTGTCACTGCCTGCGCCCCCATCCAGGAAGTCATCGCCATCTTCGCCAAACAAGGTATTGGCAGCGCTATTGCCAAAGATGGCATTATTTAAGGCGTTCCCAGTTCCATTAATCTCAGCTGTACCGAGGAGAATCAAGTTCTCGACATTATCTAATAGGGTATAGGTGATGCTGGAGCGCACCAAATCTGTACCGCCATCTACGGCTTCGGTGACGCTATCGCCGGGGCTATCAACGACGTAGGTATCATTGCCAGCGCCCCCAATCATTTCATCAATGCCAACACCTCCATTGAGGAGGTCATTGCCATCCCCCCCATCTAGGGCGTCGTTGCCAGTACCACCAATGAGCGCATCATCGCCCTCTCCCCCAATCAATATATTATTGCCAGTGTTGCCTGTAATGGTGTTGTTGAGGTTGTTGCCAGTAACATTGAGGTTACTGCTACCTGTGAGAGTAATAAACTCAACTTCGGAGTTATCTTGCAGCGTGAACGAAACAGAGGCTTGAACCCGATCAATGCCACCATTGATCGCTTCAATGACAACATCACCAGGGCTGTTAACAAAGTAAAAGTCGTTCCCGGCTCCCCCAAGCATCCTGTCATTACCGGAGCCGCCATCGAGGGTATCATTACCACCTCCGCCATCAAGGGTATCATTGCCACCACCACCGTCGAGGAAGTCATTGCCAGTGATTCCAATGAGGAAGTCATTGCCAGTGATTCCTGACAGGGTATCGTTGCCACCACCACCATTAAGGGTGTCGTCACCGCCACCACCATTGAGGATATCGCTGCCTAGTCCCCCAAGAAGGTTGTCTCTACCCGTGGCCCCGAAGAGGATGTCATTACCAACGCCGCCATTGAGAATGTCATCACCGACATTACCGTTGAGGGTATCATTGCCGCCGCCGCCACTGAGGGTGTCGTTCCCTGTGCCCCCTTGCAAGACGTTATTGCCGATGTTGCCAATGATTAGGTTGTTCAGGTCATTGCCGACACCTCGGAGGTTTCCGGAACCTAAGAGAGTGAGGTTTTCAACATGCCTAGACAAGGTGAAGGTAACCGTTGAACGCACCGAGTCAATCCCTTGATTTGCTAATTCGATGACCTGATCGCTTACAGAATTGACGATGTAGGTGTCATTACCCGCTCTACCCCGCATGGTATCAACCCCAGACCCGCCGTCTAGCAGGTCATTACCCAAAAGACCATTGAGTTGATCATTCCCGGCCAACCCTAGGATGGTGTCATCTCCATTGGTTCCATTGAGCACATTGTTTCCGGCTGTCCCGTTGATTAGCGCCATGACGAATTAACCCCCGTAGGTGGATTGTACTAGATAGTATTTGAAAGTCTATTTCTTGGTGAAAAATATCTTTAGAGATGAGCTTGTTTGAAGCCAGTAACTCTCAATTGTTGTCTTTACATAATGTTAAATTTAGGGACTGTCTCATCTAAAGAAGGAACATCCCATTAAACATTAGATTTTCTAGTTTGGGGCAGTTTTTTCGTAAATGGCTCTCGTAGAATATGGGGGTAATTTGGGAGGAAGACAATGGTTGATCAAGCATTTGAAGCTTGAGAAGGAATCAGATCAGAGACTCATCAGTAGAGAAACATAATTAAGCAAACAGATTCGGGGATTGAGGGCGATCGCCCCTTTTTTCTCAACCGCGACCCTAGCCAATAACTTCCGCTGCAGAAGCATTTCGTTTGAAGGGCGATCGCCCTTTCCTTAGAAGCCTCAAGCTATCTCTAACGGGAAACTATAAACTGGCCATGGCCAGTTTTTGGATCTTCGTTCATAGCTTACCCAAAGATTTCAAAAAACTGACAAAGGCCGACAACTTTCCTACAGCTTTTACTGAGTTTTGTGAACTAATCTAACATCGTTGAGTGTGGTGAAATTAGACCAGTTTTTGCAGCTAGAAGTTCCCCGTGGCTGAACCCAGAGATAAGGCCAAGACGGGTTGAGACAAGCGATCTAAATCGAGCTACAAAACTCAGTGGAACAAAGATGGCGGAATAGAACAAAGATGGCGAAAACTTCATAGAGCCTCCGCTATCCTCAAGACTTCTCTGGGTCTGCGTCCACAACCCGATTAGGTTATTCAGGGTGCGATGAGAGCAACAGATCAGACGGAACCACACCCGCCGAGCCAGAAAATACTAAACCACGCTGCATATCTAAAGACAGGAGAGAGCCTTCACGGATAATCTGGGTCGCGTTTTTAACGCCGATAATGACCGGAACCCCTAGGCGCAGACCAATGACCGCCGCATGGCCGGTGAGGCTATCATCCTCGGTCACGACCCCTGCGGCCTTCCGAATGACTTCAACATAATCGGCATTGGTTTGGCTGACCACCAAAATTTCGCCTGCATTGAAATGATTAATATCTTTACTGGTACGGGCGACCCGAGCACGACCACTCACCGAACCTTGGCCAATGCCAATGCCCTTGCCCAGCACCGCCGTCACCACATCCACTTTGATGAGGTCGGTCGAGCCAGCAACGCCCTGTAGGGTTCCGGCAGTCATCACCACCAACTCTCCCTCCGAGAGCAACTGCTTTTCTTGCGCCACATTCATTGCGGCCTGAAAGGTTTGCCCAGTGGAGGGTAAATCAAGCACCAGTAGAGGCTTAACTCCCCACACCATCTGGAGTTGGCGAGCCACATCCACATGGGGCGTGACAGCCAAAATCGGAGTTCGGGGGCGAAACTTCGACACGTTGCGCGCCGTTGCCCCGGTTTTAGTCAGGGTCATGATGGCTGAGGCTTGCAGTTGTTCGGCAATGCGCCCCACCGCTTGGCTGATGGCATTGGGGATCGATCGCCCCGGTGCATCGCCTAGGTTGCGGGTCATTCCTGGTTCACGCTCAATGCGTACGGCAATGCGCGCCATCGTTTCGACAGCCTGCACCGGAAACTGCCCCACCGCTGTTTCATTCGACAACATGACGGCATCGGTGCCATCGAGGATAGCGTTGGCCACGTCTGAAATCTCGGCACGGGTGGGGCGAGGGTTATTCACCATACTATCGAGCATCTGGGTGGCCGTAATGACCGGAATCCCCAAGCGATTGGCGGTCAAAATCAAGCGTTTTTGTAAGATTGGCACATCTTCAGCCGGAAGCTCTACCCCCAAATCTCCCCGAGCCACCATGACCCCATCGCAAATCGATAGGATAGACTCCATCTGCTCGATGGCTTCGTGCTTTTCGATTTTGGCAATAACCGGAACGTTCTTACCCACGCTGGAAATCAGTTCCTTCACCTCAAGCACATCTTGAGGGTTGCGCACAAAGCTGAGGGCGACCCAATCAACCCCTTGGTCAAGCCCAAACATCAAATCAGCTCTGTCTTTATCGGTCAGCGCTTTGATAGACAGGTAAACCCCAGGGAAATTGACCCCTTTGTTATTTGACAAGGTGCCGCCTACGGTAACGCGACAATGCAGTTGTCTTTGAACAGGATCAACCTTTTCGACAAACATCTCGACCCGGCCATCATCGAGCATGATGATAGCCCCCACCGGCACCTCATCGGCCAAGGGTTCGTAGGTCACCGAGCTGATTTCCTGAGTTCCTGGGGTAGGAATGCTCGTCAGGATGTAAGTGTCATCATTTTTAAGGACGATTGGCCCATCTTTAAACTTACCCAAGCGAATTTTGGGGCCTTGCAAATCTTGCAAAATTCCCACGGGTTGATTGAGCTCGAAACTCAGTTGGCGAATCAACCGAATGTTGCGCTGGTGATCTTCGTGGGTGCCGTGGGAGAAGTTAAGTCGCAGGGTGGTAGCCCCGGCTTCGATGAGGGCGCGTAGAACTTCTGGGCTACTGGTAGCAGGGCCAATAGTGGCTACGATTTTGGTGCGTCGCAGGGTGGGTTGCAATGACATGGGGTTCCAGAAGTCTTTTGAGCGTAGGGAAGGTGGGCGTTTGGTGGCACCGTTTTAAGGGAAGCCTCTAACCCAAGGAATTGGTCAGTACGAAAGAACCTGATTATTTACTTATGCCCCTAGACGGCGACAAGATCTCGATAATTTTGTCTAAATATAAGATTTAAGCAATGAAAAGAAACGGACTCTTGGAGTCTAACGCCATGATTATTTGTGAAAGATACCTAGTAATTCAATAGGCACAAGGGATAGTATCACGTTTGGTTGACTCCTTTTGCAGAAGACCTAGAATCTGTGGGCAGAGTTTTAGGGCGCTGCCCTTGCACGCTAGGGAAGAGGACGATGCTGAGGCCCTAATGACTCGCTCGTATCTGTAGGGTGTAGATTGAGGGTATAGATGGATGGAGAAGCTGCCCAAGGGATACTGGCCGATCTGAGCTAGCGAGGATAGCCATTAAGATAAGCTATCAGGCTGATGGTTCGACGGGGTCTTCGATGAGCCGTTTGAGCGGTGTAGCCACTAGAGCTATCTCAAAGCGTGTATACGCTTATATTGCGTTCATGCTTGATACTGAACCTGCATTTTTAATTCCTGCATTTTTGATTCCTGCGTTTTTGATTCTGGATGGTTGCCCGTGCCCCCTTCGTCGAAAGCCGAACCGTTATTAAAGCAGCCCGAACGCCTAGAGGCTCGCTTGAAGGAAATCCCCCAAGAACCGGGGGTTTATTTCATGCGGGATGGCACGGACAATATCCTCTATATCGGCAAGTCACGGAGTTTGCGATCGCGCGTTCGTTCTTATTTTCGCCAAGACCATTACCGCGAACCTCGGACTGCGATGATGGCCATGCAGGTGGTGGAAATCGAATTTATTGTGACGGATACCGAGGCGGAGGCGCTGGCCCTAGAGGCCAACCTAATCAAGCAGCACCAGCCCCACTTCAATATTCTGCTCAAGGATGATAAAAAATATCCGTTTCTCTGCATTACATGGAGCGAAGACTATCCTCGCATTTTTATTACCCGTAAACGGCGGTTAGGTAAAGGGCGCGATCGCTACTATGGGCCTTACGTCGATGTCGGCACCCTCCGGCGCACCCTTAACTTGGTCAAGCGGGTCTTTCCGTTGCGCCAACGCCCCCAGCCCATGTTTAAGGATCGGCCTTGCCTCAATTACGACATGGGGCGCTGCCCTGGGGTGTGCCAACAACTCGTTACCCCTGAGGATTACCACAAGATTGTGCAAAAGGTGGCGATGGTGTTTCAGGGACGAACCCAAGAGCTAGACGCCATTTTGACGACACAGATGGAGCGCGCAGCAGAGGATCTAAACTTTGAGGTGGCGGCGCGGGTGCGCGACCAGATTCGCGGCATCCAGTCTCTTTCGGCTGACCAGAAGGTATCGTTGCCTGATGATACGGTGTCGCGGGATGCGATCGCCCTGATGGCCGACGAGCACCATGCGTGCATCCAACTCTTTCAGATTCGTGCCGGACGGTTGGTGGGGCGACTGGGGTTTGTGGCTGATGCCCAGTCGGGGGCTGCCGGAGCGATTTTGCAACGGGTGCTAGAAGACCACTATGCCAGCGTCGAAGATATCGAGATCCCGGCAGAGATCTCGGTGCAACATGAATTGCCCGATGCCGAGATGTTGGCGATCGCCCTCACCGACCGCCGAGGCCGCAAGGTTTCCATTGATGTGCCCCAGCGCCAGAGCAAGGCGGATCTGATCGAGATGGTAGAGCGCAATGCGGGATATGAGCTAGCCCGCACCCAGCGCTTTGCCGAGCGCAACAACCAGGCCATGCTTGACCTCGCGGAGTTGTTGGATCTGCCTGATCTCCCCCACCGCATCGAAGGCTACGATATTTCCCATATCCAAGGTTCCGATGCCGTTGGGTCGCAGGTCGTGTTTGTGGATGGCATACCCGCTAAGCAGCATTATCGCCATTACAAAATCAAAAACCCCACCGTCCGCACGGGGCACTCCGATGACTTTGCCAGTTTGGCGGAGGTGCTGCGGCGGCGGTTCCGCAAATATAGCCGCACGGAGGAACAGGTAGGGGCGATCGCCCCTACCACCCCCACGACTCCCTCCGTCCTCACAGGTCGCGGCGACGACTTCCCGGATGTGGTGATGATCGACGGCGGCAAGGGGCAACTCTCGGCGGTGGTAGCCGTGTTGCGCGACATGAACCTGCTGGAAGAGGTGCGGGTGATCAGTTTGGCCAAACAGCGCGAAGAGATCTTTTTACCCGGAGAATCGCTACCCCTCAGCACCGAGGCCGACCAACCGGGGGTTCAACTATTGCGCCGCCTGCGGGATGAAGCCCACCGCTTTGCCGTTAGCTTTCATCGGCGGCAGCGGAGTGACCGAATGCGGCGATCGCGCCTCGAAGACATACCGGGTCTCGGTCTACATCGCCAAAAATTACTGCTCGCCCATTTCCGCTCCATAGACTATCTCCGGGAAGCTAGCCCCACCCAAATCACCGAAGTTCCTGGGATTGGCCCCAAAATGGCGCAGCAAATCTACGACTACTTCCACCCTAACGAGGCCGAGCGCCGAGCCGAGGAAGCCCAGACAGCGGTATCAGAAGCAGTGTCAGAAGCAGTGTCAGAAGCGGTGTCAGAAGCGGTATCAGAAGCGGTGTCAGAAGCGGTGTCAGAAGCGGTGTCAGAAGCGGTGTCAGAAGCGGTGTCAGAAGACGAGGAAGGGGCGATCGCCTCACCGCACTAACTGTTCCTAACCGTGCCAGTTATCGAGAAAAGCAGCAAAGGGTGACAAGGGCGATCGCGTCACGACCCATTCTCACTTTCAAGCGACCCCTGACATCCAACCCAAGGGCTGGCATCGTACCCTCTATGATGGAGGAAGAAAAGATACAAAACGTTATAAGCCTCCCAACGCACCATGGTAGAAAAAATTCAGAAGACTGATGCGGAGTGGCGTCAGCAACTCAGCCCAGAGCAATTTAAGGTAACCCGCCAAAAGGGCACCGAACGCGCCTTTACTGGGGAGTATCACGACAACAAAGCAGCGGGTGTTTACAACTGCATCTGTTGCGGCACGCCTTTATTTAGCTCCGAAGACAAATATGACTCGGGCACCGGTTGGCCAAGTTTTTGGGCACCCATCAACTCAGACAACGTTGCCGAAGAAGAAGATCGCGCCTTGTTTATGCGGCGCACAGAGGTACTTTGTGGCACCTGTGATGCGCATCTTGGCCATGTCTTTCCCGATGGCCCGCGCCCAACGGGGCAACGCTATTGCATGAACTCGGCCTCTCTCAATTTTGAGCCGAAGACCGAAGCATAGACTCGGAAGCATAGACTCGGATCGATGCGGTTTAGGCTACGGCCTTCCGTTCACCCTTAAACCATCGGGCATCTCAGAAATGTCTGATGGTTTGTTCAGGTTCGTTCAGTTGACGACCCAACCCTCATTCAAGACTGGGCTGAAGGATTTGCATAGATGATGATGGCTGACCCGGCGGTTTCTGTTTCTGCACAGGCACAAGTCCTCCAGCTTTTTTGGAAACCGGCTCCAGGGGTTTGGGTCGAGTCACAGCCCAGGCTCTTGCTCCAACGCGGGTATGGCATTGATGGAGATGCAAATGCAAAAGCTGGAAGCCCGCGTCAGGTCTTGTTAGCGGGGCAACCTAGCTTAGACAGATTTGGCCTGACAGCCGGAGATTTGCAAGAAAATATCTTGCTGGATCTAGAAATAGAAGCCCTAGCGTCTGGGATGGTGGTGCAATTGGGCGACTCAGCCCAAATCCGATTAATGGAACTGTGCATCCCCTGTGCGGCTCTCGACCACTTGCAGCCGGGGTTGTCGCGGCGCATTCGGGGCAAGCGGGGTCTATTAGGAATGGTGATTCAAGATGGGGAGGTGCGGGTGGGCGATCGCCTCTCCATCCTCCCCCAAAGCTTCCCAGCCCTGCCAGACAGCAATCGCGGCAAGTTCGAGGCATTCGTCGCCCGCATCCCGCCCGGCACCGTCGTGCGGATGCCAGACTTACTCTTGGCGATGGGAGTGGCTTCTAGCTATGCCCGCGCCGTTCCTGCGCTGATCAAAAAAGCACCGCCCCATCTCCCCGTCCATCGCCTGCTCACCACCGATGGTCACCTTTTCAGTCGCCATATCCCCCACCAAGCCGATCAGCTCATCGCCGAAGGCATCGCCATTCAAGAGGGACGGGTCACGCCCGATTATGCCTGGAATCCCCAGCATTTTTATGCCCTCGATCCGTCACTTTCTCCGGCAAATTCCAGCTATTTATCCAGCCCTCCCGAGCAGGATGTGAGCTAAAAGACGGGTGGATACTCGAACAATCCTACCTCTTCAAAAACCACCTAAACCGCTGACCCCATGAGTTGCAGAGTTGTTTCCCAAGCAGCAGCAGCAACCCAATGCCGAGGAGATCTCTCCTCGCTACCGACATCTCCCTAGACTGCCTGATACACTGACAGAGCACACCCATTCGGGCACCGATTCATCATGCTGCTGGACGGGCTTTTAGCATTTCAGTTTAAGTCTCCTGGCCCCATTCTGTTTGAGCTAGGGCCATTTTCCATCCGCTATTACGGTTTCTTGATCGCCTCGGCGGTGGTCATTGGGGTCACGCTGGCGCAGTTTCTAGCCGCTCGACGCACGGTTAACCCAGAACTTATTAGTGATTTGGCATTATGGCTGGTGTTAGGTGCTGTGCCAGGAGCGCGCCTCTACTATGTCTTGTTTGAATGGAAAAACTACGCCGATCGCCCTGCCGAAATTTTTGCGATTTGGCATGGTGGAATTGCGATTCATGGAGCCATTTTAGGCGGCCTTCTGGTGCTCCTAATTTTTGGCAGAATTAATCGTATTCCATTCTGGCAACTGGCGGATGTGGTGTCGCCAGCCCTGATTTTGGGGCAAGCGATCGGGCGCTGGGGCAATTTCTTCAATTCCGAAGCCTTTGGTCGCCCCACCGATTTACCCTGGAAACTCTACATCCCCCTAGCTCAGCGCCCCATTGACTACAGGGCTTTCGAATATTTCCATCCCACATTTCTCTACGAGTCGCTGTGGAATTTGGGGGTATTTGCCCTGTTGCTGGTGCTATTTCTCAAAGGCACCCAGGGAAAGATGCCGCTGCGGACGGGGGCGATCGCCCTCACCTATGCCCTCACCTATAGCCTCGGACGCCTCTGGATTGAAGGACTACGGATGGATAGCCTGATGTTGGGGCCTGTGCGCATTGCCCAACTGGTGAGCCTCACGGGTATCTTCATCGGCGGCTTAGGGCTACTTTGGTTGTATGGGATGAAGCGATCGCTCCCCGGTTCCACGACTTCGTTTGGCCGCAGATCATCCCGATCGCTGAAATCTGGCACCAGTTGAAAGTCTGCGCTTGAATAGCTAGGCTAAATTGACCCAGTCATCCTGATTTCGATGCCTTAATTTCGATACCTTGATTTCAATGCCTTGATTTTCTGGCCTGAATTCCGTAAATCACGACTCCCTGTCCCAGAATCTCTCCCGCTAAGATAGGCGGTGCCATAACCCTGGAAGCGCTACAAAAATAGGCAAAGAAAAACCCCGAAGTTATCTCCGAGGTTTGAATCAGGGTGCATCTACCACTCCGCTTTACGACTGCCCCCATGGCCTATCCGGAGGCTTCCTAGCCCTTCACCCAGCTTTCATCAAAGACTGCGGAACACCAAGCTTTGATAAAGCTACGCCTTACCCACCTAGCCACTGACTGCCCCAATCGAATGCCCATTTCCCCTAACGCCAACGCGACTGTTTTCTCTTTTCCAGGAGAATTGCGATCGCCCACCCCTGGTACCGTCTACATCGTCGGAGCGGGGCCTGGTGATCCCGAATTACTCACCCTGCGCGCTTACCACCTGATTGCCCAAGCCGATGTAATTTTGTTTGCCGATTCTTTGGTGCCCATGCAAGTCTTAGAAGTGGCTCGGGCCGATGCTGAGCTAGTCCGCACGGCCAATAAGACCCTAGAAGAAATTTTGCCCATGATGCTCGATCGGGTGCGATCGCACAAAAGTGTAGTGCGCCTACATTCGGGCGATCCCTGTCTCTATGGGGCAGTGCATGAGCAAATGCAAGCCTTGGCCAAGGCCGAGATTCCTTTTGAGGTGATTCCAGGAATCAGTGCTTTCCAGCTCGCCGCTGCTCGGCTGCAGATCGAGCTAACGGTGCCCAATGTGGTGCAGAGCATCATTCTGACGCGCATTAGTGGGCGCACACAAGTTCCTGATACCGAAGAATTGGCGTCCCTTGCCGCCCACCGCGCTAGCCTCTGCCTCTACCTCAGCGCCCGCCATGCCGAAGCCGCCCAAGCAAAGCTGCTGCTGCATTATGCCCCAGATAGTCCTGTGGCCATCTGTTACCGCCTTGGCTGGCCCGATGAACGCATCGTCATGGCTCGGCTCGATGAAATGGCGGAGGTGACCACACGCGAAAACCTCATTCGCACGACGCTCTACATTATCAGCCCAGCCTTGGAGCCTTTAGCCCAGGCAGAAGGAGCGCGATCGCAGCTCTACAACCCCACCCACTCCCACCTATTCCGCCCCAGGGCCGGGGCAGAGTCCTAAACCCAGATACTCTAGCACCAGTTGCTCAATCCGTTCGGCGGCATGGCCATCGCCAAAGGGGTTGATGGCATTGGCCATGGCCTCGTAGCTGCTGGGGTTAGAGAGGAGGTCAGTGGCGATCGCCACAACTTGCTCTGGGTTTGTCCCCACCAACCGTGCCGTCCCCGCCTCTATAGCTTCGGGGCGCTCGGTGGTTTCCCGCAACACCAGCACGGGCTTCCCCAAACTCGGGGCTTCCTCCTGTACCCCCCCAGAATCTGTCAGCAGTAAGTAACTGCGCTGCATCGCCCCCACTAATTTCCCATAATCCAACGGCTCTGTCAGAAATACGCGGGGATGGCCACCCAAGCGCTCCTGCAACGGCTCACGGACGGTAGGGTTGCGATGCAACGGCAACAGCAGCGCTGTATCGGGAAATTTATCAAGAATTTGCAAGAAGCTCGTCGCGATATCCTGCAACGGTGCGCCCCAATTTTCTCGCCGATGCACCGTCGCAAGCAGCACCCGGCTATGTCCCCAGTCCAGCCCTGGCACAGGGCAGTCAGGTTGCTGGTCAGCGACGGTCAGGAGCGCATCAATCACCGTGTTGCCCGTCAAATGAATGGCACCCACCACGCTCGATTGCTTCAGATGCTCTACGGCCTTCTCCGTAGGCGCAAAATTTAATTGCGCTAATTGAGAAATTAAGCGGCGGTTGGCTTCTTCTGGGAAGGGATTGAACAGATCATCCGTGCGTAACCCTGCTTCCACATGGCCAATGGGAATCTGCTGATAAAACGCGGCTAGGGCAGCAGCAAAAGCCGTTGTGGTATCTCCCTGCACCAAAACCATCTGCGGCTTGAGTGCTTGGAATAGACCTTCTAACCCCTGCAAACTTCGGTAGGTAATATCCGTCAGGGTTTGCCGAGGCTGCATGATAGCTAAGTCTTGATCCGCTGTCAGATCAAACAGTTGCATGACTTGCTCCACCATTTCTCGGTGTTGCCCCGTCAAGACAACCCGCGTTTCGACCTGCGGGTTAGCCCGGAACCGCCGAATCACAGGGGCTAGCTTAATCGCTTCAGGGCGCGTGCCCAAAATTATGCAAACACGAACTGGAGAATTAGGCATGGGAATGATCCAACGTCACAGCAGACAGACAATCAAGGAAGAGGCGATGAACTCAGGGGAGAATAGGATCTTGGGCGCTACGGGTTGATGGGGAATGGCCGATGCTTTTCCGATAGAATCATGCCTTATCCAGTATCACGCAAACCTGATCCAGGGTCAGCCTTCAGACTGAGCCATAGGATTGGCCTACGGCTCAGTAGCGCATCCCTTAATCTAGACAGAAAAAATGGACAGGATATCCTGTCCATTTTTTAGCTTTTAACCAATTAAGCGGGATAGAGATGCATGACCCAACTCGCACTTAAACAAGCGCCTCGGCTCCACCCACAACTTCCAAAAGTTCTTGGGTAATCGAAGCTTGGCGCGCTTTGTTATAGGTAATGGTGAGGGTTTTAATCAAGTCAGATGCATTTTCTGTAGCGTTGCTCATGGCCGTCATCCGAGCCGCCAATTCGCTGGCCGATGACTCTTGCAAAGCCCGCAGCAATTGGTTATTCAGATATAAAGGCAGCAATGCATCCAGAATTTGTACCGGATCTTGCTCAAACAGCATATCTTGAGGCAACGACTGGAAGGCGGGAGGGTCAGCCTTACGGCGCTCTACCTCAAACGCTCCACCACGGGTAGTCAGACGGAAAATTTCGTCATCAGGAACCTCAAGACCTTGGGGATCAAGCGGTAGCAAGGTCTGTACGACAGGGCGCGAACTGACTAGGGAGACAAACTTGGTGTAAACCAGCTCGACTCGATCGACAGACTCGGAGAGGAACAGCGACAGCAGTTCATCTGCGATCTTTGAAGCCTCCGCAGCCGTGGGCACCTGCTCTAAACCAATAAATGCCGCTTCAATCGGCGCTTCTCGCCGCTGAAAATATTGAGCCGCTTTACGTCCAGCAATTACAAACTTATAATCGATGCCTTCGGCTTTCAACTCTTTGGCGCGCTGCTCAGCCCGTTTGATGACGTTGCTGTTATAGCCACCACATAGGCCGCGATCGCCCGAAATCACTAATATCCCAACCGTCTGCACATCTCGTTGCTTAAGCAACGGCAGATCAGCGTCTTCAAAGCGCAAGCGTATCTGCAAGCCAAACAAGACCTGTGCCAGTCGATCTGCAAAGGGACGGGTTGCCAATACCTGCTCTTGGGCGCGGCGCACCTTTGCAGCCGCAACTAGGCGCATGGCCTCAGTAATCTTACGTGTGTTTTTTACCGATAGAATGCGATCGCGAATCGCTTTAAGATTTGGCATTTCTCTAAACCTCGATTGGGTCGATAAGGAGTCAAAGGCAACCGCAGCCGCGCTTATTCTAACGGAAGGTTAGCTCCGGTTGCCTACTGACAAAAGCCCTAGGCCGGTGTCATGAATGACTGCTTGAACTCTGTGATCCCTTCCTTTAGCAAGGTCACAGCTTCATCGGTCAGTGCTTGCCCTTCCCGAAGAATCTCACCATAACGAGCTTTGCTCGTTTGCATGTAGCCGCGCAGACCCTCAGTAAACTTGGTGATTTTCTCTAGGGGAATATCATCCAAATAGCCATTGATTCCGGCATAGATCAAAACAACTTGATCTTCCACGGCCAACGGAGAAGCCGCAGGCTGCTTCAGTAATTCTTGCAGACGAGCACCCCGCGCCAGTTGGTTTTGGGTCGTTTTATCCAAATCCGAAGCAAACTGGGAAAAAGCCCTCAGCTCGTCAAACTGGGCGAGTTCTAGCTTCAGCTTACCGGCCACCTTCTTCATGGCTTTGGTTTGAGCTGCAGATCCGACGCGGGAAACAGAAATACCTGCGTTGATCGCCGGACGAATTCCAGAGTTGAAGAGGTCAGAGGAAAGAAACACCTGGCCATCGGTAATCGAAATCACGTTGGTCGGAATATAAGCAGACACGTCACCCGCCAAGGTTTCGATGATTGGGAGAGCAGTCATGCTGCCTTCACCCAAGGCAGGGCTAAGCTTAGCGGCACGCTCTAACAACCGAGAGTGGAGATAAAATACATCCCCAGGATAGGCTTCCCGACCGGGAGGACGGCGCAGGAGGAGAGACATCTGACGATAGGCTTGCGCATGCTTGGACAAGTCATCGTAGACAACGAGGGTTGCTTTCCCCTTGTACATGAAGAACTCAGCCAACGAAGCGCCTGTGTATGGAGCCAGGTATTGCAGAGCTGCCGCATCGTTGGCGTTAGCATCCACGACAATGGTGTAATCCATGGCACCGCGCTCAGCCAACACTTGCACCACTTGGGCAACGGTCGAGGCTTTTTGACCAATCGCGACATAGACGCACACCACGTCTTTGCCTTTCTGGTTCAAAATTGTATCGATGGCAATGGTGGTTTTGCCCGTTTGGCGATCGCCAATAATCAGCTCTCGCTGACCCCGGCCAATGGGAATCATGGCATCAATAGCCGTAATCCCAGTTGCCATCGGCTCATACACAGACTTCCGGGCAATGATGCCAGGAGCCGCCGATTCTAACAGTCTCATTTCGGTGGTTTTGATGTCACCTTTGCCATCCAAGGGACGCGCCAGTGGGTCAACCACACGACCAATCATCGCTTCACCGACGGGGATCGCCGCGATCTTCCCAGTCCCACGAACGGCGCTTCCTTCCTGAATCCCTAAACCTTGGCCGAACATGACCACCCCGACGTTATCTTCTTCGAGGTTTTGGGCAATGCCCACCGTGCCATCTTCAAACTCCAGCAGTTCGGAAGCCATGACATTATCTAAGCCATAGACACGGGCAATGCCGTCGCCTACTTGCAGGACAGTGCCGACATTGGAAACCTTTACTTCCTGGTCATACTGTTCAATCTGCTGGCGAATAATGCTGCTAATTTCGTCGGGTCTGATTGCTACCATAGATTTTCTCGCTGGCTAGAATTAAATAGGGTATACGGGGTTTAGGATTCAGGAGTTAGCCGCAACACAACGCCACATAAAACTCCCAAAAAACTATTTGGACAGGCTCAGCCCCAAACGTCGGATCTGTCCACGGAGGCTGGCATCAAAAACCTGGGAGCCCACCTTGATGACAACGCCACCAATCAAATCAGGCTCAAGGCTGGTTTCCAGCTCTACTTGCTGGGCACCGGTCAATTCAACAACTTTGCGCTGCACCGCATCTTTTTGAGCGTCGGTGAGTTCCACCGCAGAGGTTACCTCTGCCAGAACGATTTGCCGAACTTGGCGAACCAGCGTGCGATATTGCTTACAAATATCGACTAAAAAGACGATACGAGTGCGATCAACCAGCAAAAGCAGAAAGTTTTGCATCACTGGATGGATGCGAACGCCCACAACTTGCCGTAAAACCGCTTTCTTGGCATCGGCCTTCATAAACGGATTTTCAAGAAATTGCCGCAATTCGTCCGATGAGGCCAAGGTATCCAACAAGGTAGTGACATCCTCAGCAAAGCGATCCATCAAATTTTGAGAGGATGCAATCGACATCAACGCTTGAGCATAAGGCTCTGCGATTTGAGTCACTGATGAGCCTTTCATGCGCGACCCTCCAAGAATTGAATGCTTTGGTCTACCAACTGGCCCTGAGCGTCGGGGGTCAGCGTGGCCTTCAACTGTTCCTCTGCCTTTTCAATGGCAAGGACAGCAATGCGCGATCGCAACTCACGGGCAATCCGCTCTTCCTGGGACGTAATATCCTGGCTAGCCGACTGGCGCATCCGCACCAACTCCACCTCCGTTTCGGCTACGATAGCCGCCTTGGCCTTCTCAGCACTTTGCTCAGCCGCTTCTCGAATGCGAACCGCTTCAGACTTGGCCTGCGCCAACTTTTGCTGCTCTCCAGCCAAAGCCGCCACCGCAGTCTGCTTACGCTCCTCTGCTTCGCGAATCGCCGTTTCAATCTGCGATTGCCGCTCACTCAGGATTTTGCCCAAGAAGCCTCGGCCAAAGTAAACCAAGACACCAATAATGATAGCTAGGTTCAAAACGTTAGAGTTGAGCAGGTCGAGGTTGAAACCAAACCCTGCACCCTCGGCTTCCCCTAAAACAGGAGAAGACACATAAAAGATAGACAGGCCAGGGGCAAAACCCACAGAGCAAAACTCTAAACCACCAAAATTAACCAATTGAGACACCTCCCAAAAGCTTTTGCAGAATTTGCTGGCTGAGGGCATCTACTTGCAGTTCAAGAGACTGAAATGCTTCAGCTTTCTGCCGATCAAGCTCTCCTTGAGCCTGTTCTCGCTGAGCCTGTGCCTCCTTCTGAGCTGCCGCAATTTTCTCCGCTGCAACTTTCTGAGCATCCGCTTGGGCGGCTGCAACAATTGCCTGAGCTTGCCGTCTCGTATCGGCCAACTCTTGCTCAAATTGCTTGGCAAGAGCCTCAGCTTTTTTCAAACGCTCTTGGGCTTCTGCTTGGGTGCCTCGGATGTAGGCATCCCGATCATCCAACACCTTGCCAACGGGCTTATAGAACAAAGCATTGAGAACTACGACCAGAATCAGGAATTGAACAGCCATCAAGGGCAGAGTCGCATCTAGGTCAAACAGACCTCCCTTCGATTCAGCGACTGCCTCTGTTGCCAGCAGAACTAGTGCATGCATCATAAAAATTACCCAAACCCTTTCGCTCAGTCAGAGCACATCGCTCAATGAATTTCGATGAATCAGACAAATTTCAGAGGAATGACCCTAGGGATACGAAAGCCGCATCCCTAGCAATTCGTCTGTTTAGCCTACAAAGGGGTTTGCGAACAAAAGCACAAGCGCAACAACCAAGCCATAGATGGTGAGCGCTTCCATGAATGCCAAGCTGAGCAGCAAGGTACCCCGGATCTTGCCTTCTGCTTCGGGCTGGCGGGCGATTCCTTCCACAGCTTGGCCGGCTGCGTTACCTTGACCAATGCCAGGACCGATAGCAGCAAGTCCAACAGCAAGAGCAGCAGCGATTACAGAAGCAGCGGAAACGATGGGATCCATAACGATAATTTCCTTTCTTTGTGTGACAGAATTGCGTAAATGAACCAGTAGAAAAGCGTTTACACGCTGGCGACCTAGCGGCTAGCAGAGACCTGCTTCCAACGAAAGGTCTTGATTTACAGGGCACCAGTGCCCTGCCTGAGAAACCTAATGTTCCTCATGTCCTTCTCCGTGATCCTCCATGGCTTCGCCAATGTAGGCGGCAGCCAGTGTCGCAAAAATTAGAGCCTGGATAGCGCTGGTGAAGAGACCCAATGCCATGACAGGAAGCGGCACAAATAGAGGAACCAGAAGCACAAGCACACCCACCACTAGCTCGTCTGCCAAGATGTTTCCAAAAAGACGGAAGCTGAGGGAAAGCGGCTTTGTGAAATCTTCAATAATTTTGAATGGCAGCATGAAGGCTACGGGCTGGACGTAGTTGCCGAAGTACCCTAACCCTTTTTTGCGGAAGCCTGCATAAAAGTAGGCTAAGGAGGTGAGCAACGCCAACGCAATGGTTGTGTTGATGTCACCGGTAGGAGCCGCCAACTCTCCGCCTGGCAACTTAACTAACCGCCATGGAATGAGTGCTCCAGACCAGTTAGACACAAAGATAAACAGGAAGAGTGTTCCTACGAAAGGCACCCAAGGGCGATAATCCTTTTCACCAATTTGCCCCCGTGCTAAATCCCGCAAAAATTCCAGAACATATTCCATAAAATTCTGGAAACCTGTGGGAATGCGTTGGGAATTGCGACTTCCAAGGAAGGAAGCGACGATCAAAACGCCTACCACAAACCAAGAACTAAGGAATACTTGGCCATGGAGCTTAAGGCTACCCAACTGCCAGTAAAAATGCTTGCCAACTTCGAGTTCTGCAAGCGGCAGATTATGAAGAATGTTCAGGAAATGGAGGCTTCCCATCGGATGAATCTTTCCAGAATCGTTAAGGGGTGATAGTATTCCTGGAACTTATCGTGAACTAGGTAGAATGGCGGTACGCATCATATAAAAGATGAGCGCCATTTTGTAGGTCAAGAAGCCCAAGAATATTGGCATAATTTCTAGCTGCTCTACACGAGAGGCCACTAGGATGACACCAATGAGCAGGGCCAATCGAGTATTACTCAACCGGCTCTTCCCTCGGCCAAGTTGGGCGACGTTTTTCGCCAACATTCTCAAGTAAACCACACCCGTGCACGCTCCAATGAAATAATTCAGAGCAACATTTAGGGAGTAGAAGATCCATACGCTGACAAACACGATGCCTGTGATCAGCAGCGTAACTTTGAACAGATCTTGTTGGAGTTGGTAGAACTCCTCCATGGATGGATCTGGATCTGGGTTTACCTGAAGAGGAGTGGATGGCTCCTCAAGGAGTGGGGTTGTGGGAGGGGTGTCTGACGAGTTCACGGGATAGGTGCTAGAAAGTTCCAGTGAAAAAGTTTCAGTGAAACAAAGCAGAAAGAACGGAAGGATGGAGGGCGATCGCCCATAGCAACCTGGTTCTTACCCACTTTTGCCATCCCAGATCATATCATCGCCAGGTAACAATACTTAATAGGATTCTGAACTTAATGGGATTCTGAATTGAGCAGATTTCTGAACGGGATGGCGGTCACTGACTGGATTGGTAGCATTCAGCAACAACCTAGCTAACGTTTAGGAAAGCCAGAAACTCAGTCATCTCAGCCCTTCAAAATCTCAAAAATCCAAAATCTCAAAAACCTTAACCCTAAACGACCTCAGCCCTAAGAATTTTAAGCACCGGGGGTGAGGAGGAGCAATTGTTGGCGTTGGAGCGATCGCACATCGGCCACATCTAGCGCCACCTCTGCACAGATCTGTTGCACGGTTTTGGGAACGGGAGCCTGGGAGTTACCATCGCTGGCGCGCAGAAACTGCCACTGCTCTAGGGTGAGAGACACCACTTGATAGTCGTAGTTAAAGAGGGTCTGGCTGTAATGTTGGCCATCCCAGCTCTCGATACAGGGGCTGCGCTCAGGAATGGCCGCGAGTACGGCTGCATCAGCCTCCCAAGCTGATTTGACCAGTGGGGGGCGACCGAGAAAAAACTCGTAGTGGGTAATTAGATCGGGGTCGAGCACCTCAATCAGGCGGTAGCGATCGCGCTCTGGTAGGGCTTGGGCTTGGGCGAGTAAGGCTGGATCATTGCCCAGCAAGCGTTCTAGATCCCAGACCTGCGGATTGGAGAAGCCCAAAAACTCCAGCCCAGAGGCTTCAATCAAATCAAACAGCGTTGGGATGGTGTAGTCGATTTCCTGGGGATGCACGTACATATCGGCGAAGTTTTCATCCCGATGATTTTCTAGCGACCAGCGTTCCTGTTCTCGCTGAACCAAGCGATTGGTCTTGGGTAGGGCTGCAAACAAATGACGGCCTAGCTGAACGCCTTCGCGGTAGTCGCCTCGGTTTGACCCTTGGAGGAGGGCGATCGCCTCTTGCATCAACTGCACCTCCCAGCGCCCCAAGGCTCCATACACAAAGATATGCATCAGCCCACCCGGAGCCAGTTTAGGAGCCAGGGCTTGAATGCCCCGTATCGGATCGGGCAAATGATGGAGCACGCCCACACAGTTGATCAGATCAAACTCACCGGGCACTGAGGCAATGTCGTAGAGGCTGAGGTGATGAAAGGTGGCGCGATCGGCTCCCGACCGTTGGCAGCGCTCTTGGGCTACGGCTAATGCCCCCGCGCTCAGGTCAACCCCCACCACTTGGGCTTGGGGGTTGAGGTGGACGAGGTACTCTGTGCCAACACCCGTGCCACATCCGGCATCGAGGATGCGGATATCCTGCTGATCGGGCGATCGCCCTAGACAAAAATTGTGAGCGGTCACCCAGTTCCAGCGCCAGTTGTAACCCGGCGGGGGTTCGTCTAACAACGGCTCTGGAGGAAAGGGATAGGTATCATACAACCGAGCCACGGCGGCGCTAATCGTTTGGGAGGTCGCTTGAGAAGCAGCCTGAGCAGCCGTCTGAGAAGAGGATTGAGGAACAGTAGAATCAGTCATAAGCAGTGTTGTGAGATCCAGCAAGAGAGCAATCCAGCATGACTGAGTGTAGCGATCCGATCCATCCCAAGGGAATCCCCTGGATCGATCCCGCGCCCCATTCTCAACCCAGTCAACTTCAGACTGCCACCCCAGACCTTGAAATTAGGCAGATTTTGGGATCAGGCAGACCTTGAGATCAGGCAGATTTTGGGATCAAAAAGACCTTGGATTAGAAAGACCCCAAGGCTGAGACGCATCGAGGCGATATTGATTTTCTGAAGCGCAACGTAACGAAGCTTATACCGCTTCTCATATAGATTCCCGCGATCCCGTATGATTGCAGAGAAATTTGCGGGATGCCCTCGATACACTTCTTAATAAAGACGTGTTGAGCGGACAAAACGCTCTAATCTAAAAGTGAACTAGCCCGTCAGATTTTTGGGTTGGCATTCTGGGTAATCCGGTTGGTTGCGATGGTGACGATGGTGACGATGCTCGCCACCCAAGCACGGTTCAGATCGCCTGGAAAACATCGACAAATACTTAAAGAGATCACAATTGAAGGGAGCTTTTGAAATCCAATGAGTGTTAAGGCAAGTGGTGGAAGCTCTGTTGCACGCCCCAATCTATATCAGACCCTACCCGTCTCGACGATTTCCCAGGCTGAGCAACAAGACCGGTTTTTAGGACGAGGCGAACTCAGCGAACTTTCGAGCTTTTTCAGTTCTGGTCTCAAGCGGTTGGCGATCGCCGACACTCTTACCAAAAGCTCTGAACTCATCGTCTCTCGGGCAGCCAACCGAATTTTCGTAGGCGGTTCTCCTATGGCTTTCCTCGAAAAGCCTTCAGAAGATATCCCTGTTATGGTCGGCCAAGGTGGGATCAAAATTGATACCCAAGAGGGCATGAAACTTGGCACTGTAACCTATGTGTCGGGCGTTGGCGGTGGAATTTTAGAAGGTCTGCGCGCCCTCTTTTTGACCCCCAGTAGTGGCTCCGTGCCCCCTGGATTTCGCCCCATCAACATGGCTCGCTATGGCCCCGGCAACATGGCCAAATCCCTGCGTGACCTCAGCTGGTTTTTGCGCTACCTGACCTACGCCATCGTGGCAGGCGACCCCAACATTATTTCCGTCAACGTCCGAGGATTGCGAGAAATTATTGAAAACGCTTGCTCTTCTGACGCCACCATCGTTGCGTTGCAAGAAATGCGGGCAGGGTCGCTCCTCTACTTCCGCCAAGACAACGAAGCGCAAGAGATTGTGGAACAATACTTCGACGTATTGCTCAGCGAATTCCTCGCACCCACGCCTTCTAATAAATTGCGGCAGCGCCCCACCTCCGACCAGCAAGGTTTGCAACTGCCTCAGATCTACTTCAACGCATCAGAGCGGCGTCCGAAGTACGCCATGAAGCCGGGGCTGTCGGCCATCGAAAAAAATGATGTGATCAAGGCGGCCTATCGCCAAATCTTTGAGCGCGATATCACCCGCGCCTATTCCTTAGGAATTTCGGATTTGGAATCGAAGGTGAAAAACAACGAAATTTCCATGAAGGAATTCGTGCGTCGCCTCGCCAAATCACCCCTATATCGCAAAAACTTTTTTGAGCCTTATATCAATAGCCGTGCCCTAGAATTGGCCTTCCGGCATATTTTGGGTCGTGGCCCTAGCTCTCGGGAAGAAGTCCAAAAATACTTCTCCATTGTCTCCCAGGGAGGTCTGCCCGCCCTCATAGATGCCTTAGTCAATTCTAACGAGTACGCCGATTACTTCGGGGAAGAGACGGTTCCTTACCTGCGTGGGTTGGGTCAAGAAGCCCAAGAATGCCGCAACTGGGGGCCTCAGCAGGATCTATTTAAGTACAGCGCGCCGTTCCGCAAAATTCCTCAATTTATCACCACCTTTGCCAGCTACGAGCAGCCCTTGCCCGACCAGCATGTCTACGGCTCAGGCAATGATCCCTTAGAAATTCAGTTTGGGGCAATTTTCCCGAAAGAAACTCGCAACCCCAGTTCTAGCCCTGCTCCCTTTGGCAAAGATACTCGCCGGATTTTGATCAACCGTGGCCCAGGGATCAACAACCAATTGAGTAACCCAGATGCTCGGGGTGTTGCACCCGGAACTCTAGGCCCCAAGGTCTTCAAGCTATCTCAAACCCCCAGCTATACGGGCACCTTCAACAAAAAGGGAAGCAACTCGAAAGGCATCAGCATCAAGTACACCGAAAGCTCTACCCAAGCTGTGATTCGGGCGGCTTATTTGCAAGTCTTTGGGCGTGACGTATACGAAGGACAACGGCTGAAGGTGGCTGAAATTCGCCTCGAAAATGGCGAAATCCCCATGCGCGAGTTTATTCGGGAGTTGGCTAAGTCAGATACCTTCCGCAAGTTATATTGGACGCCGCTCTATGTGGTGAAAGCCATCGAATATATCCACCGTCGGCTGTTAGGTCGCCCCACCTATGGCCGTCAAGAGATGAACAAATACTTCGATCTCTGTGCCAAGAAAGGGCTGTATGCCTTGGTGGATGAGCTGCTCGACAGTGCAGAGTATAACGAAACCTTTGGGGAAGACACGGTGCCCTATGAGCGCTATGTCACACCGGGGGGCTTGGCTCAACGCACCACCCGCTCGGGCAGCATTCTCTCGAAGGGCATGATGAAGCCCCAACGGGAGGAAGCCCCTCGCTTTATGGAACTGGGTGCTGTGTCTGAAACCCGCACTACACCGGATATTCAGTTCCGCACGACCCAGGGTGTGAGCAAGAAACGGGAACAAACGAAGGTCTTTAAGCTCATTTCGTTGGCCGATCGCACCATTGTTGAAACGGTGATTGGAGCGACCTATCGCCAAGTATTTGAGCGGGATATTCCGCCCTATATCATTGCCAATGAATTCTCAGTGCTGGAGAGCAAACTCCGGAATGGAGAAATTACGCTGAAAGAGTTTGTGACTGGCCTCGGGATCTCTAGCCTCTACATCAAGGAGTTTTATACGCCCTATCCCAACACGAAGGTGATTGAGCTAGGAACGAAGCACTTCTTAGGACGCGCCCCTCTCGACCAAGCTGAAATTCGCAAGTACAACCAGATTTTGGCAACCCAGGGCTTGAAAGGGTTCATTGAGGTCATGGTGAGTAGCGCCGAATATGTCGAAACCTTCGGGGAAGACACGGTGCCCTATAACCGTTACTTGACCCTACCTGCCGCTATTTTCCCCAATACCCAGCGGCTTTACAACAAGCTGACGAAGCAAGATCGGGAGCTGATCGTACCTAGCTTCAAACCTAGTAACAGCCGCATGGATGTGGCGAAAATGCCCCTGATGGAGCAGGCGATCGCCAGCCAAGCCGCTAAGCCCAGCTATGTAGACCTGGCTCGCTCTGTTAGCGAATCTGTCAGTAAATCTGTCAGTGAATCTGTCAGCGGAGAAGCCCTTGCGGTGGAAGCGCGCAAAGCGGTGCGGATTGTGCGGATGGCTCCTGGTGCTGGGGAAGCTGTGACCCTAGAGGCGATCGCCGCCATCTACCAACAGGTGATGGGCATTGCTGGAAATACAGTGCCAGTGGAACTGCGCCGTCAAGACCTAGACTCTCTGATGCTGCGCGGTGATCTGACGGTGAAAGAGTTTGTGAAGCGCTTGGTCGTCTCGACTGAGTATGGCGATCGCTTCCTCAAGCCCTTCCCTCAGACCAAGGCAACGGAGCTATTGTTCCGCCACTTGCTCGGGCGCTCCCCGGCTAACTCCGCTGAATTGCAGGAATACTGCACGATGCTCTCTGAGAAGGGATTAGGCGTGGTGGTGTCTACGTTGATGAATAGCCCTGAGTACACCCGTTTCTTTGGGGAAGATGTGGTGCCCTACGCCCGTCTCACAGATTCCACGGCTCAGTAAGAAACCCTGGGCGCTACTCTCCGCCCAGACTCAATCTTGACGGGCGGCCACCCTCAGGAAAACTTAGGTTACGATTGTGCGATCGCCCTCCTCCTAACTGGTTTGTAGCTAGCTTAGAGTGGGCGATCGCTATTTGACGGCAAAATATCCTCCATCCTGCAGTTGCAGCCCATGCCTTTCTTCATCATTCTGGCGATCGCCCTGGCCCTGGCCACGGTTTTATTTGCCCTGCAAAACACCACCCCCGTCGTGATCAACATCTTCGGGTGGGAAGGGCAAGATACCCTCGCCCTGATTGTGCTAATCACCCTGGCGATTGGCATTGTGGTTGGTGTTCTCGTGACCACCCCCGCCGTGCTGCGCCGTAGTCTCAAACTGGCTAACCAGAAAAAACGCCTACAAGATATAGACTACCAACTGCAGGTGCAGCAACAATCGACCCTAGCCGAGCAACAAACTGTCGGGCAAGTGCGGAGCCAATCTCAAGAATTACTGGCGGCGTTGGCGCTGCTAGAACCCACAACAGGGCTGCTCAAAGGCGATTTACTGACGCCAGCCATCGGCTATGCGCTCCAGACTATGAGCACCGCCAAGGAGCATTCATCGGTGTGTGTGTATCTGCTAGAAGCCAACCCAGCCAGCGCGGAAGAAACCGATGGCATCATCGATCGTGCGTTGGAACAGCACCTACATCAAGCTATTGGGCAACGCTTAAAAGCCGTAACCGTGGCTAGCCATTGGCTCCACCATGATGGCCAAGGGCATTTTGCTTGCATAGCGCGGGGCTTAGACCTTCAAAGCGCCTCAGACTATGGAGAAGCCATTCGATCAGCCTTTGCCGATCGCCCCTTAGAGCTAGAGAATGGCATCCTCCACCCCACCACCGTGAGCCTGGGAGGGGCGATCGCCCTCCCCCCCACAGCCCCCGATCTCACAACCTTCATCCAGGTAGCCGAAGAGGCGCTCGAACAAGCCAACCGTAGAGGCCGCAACCGCTTTCGCCTGGTAGAAATAAAGGGTTAAGAGGATTTCAGCCCTTACCTTAGGCAATTTTCACAGGAAACCTTAGGAATTGGGTGGCGTAGCCTCATCCCCAGGTGGCTTGTCTGACTGGGGCACTGGTGAGTCAGTGCGTTCTGATGAAATCGGGGATCCATCCTCCGCCCCAGTGCGGATTTGTCGCAACTCCTGCACCGTCTCTAGAGCATCGGCGACACTCCCTTGGGCTTGTTTTTTTAACTGCGCTGTCTTGTCTTGGAGTTGTCCGGCCACCTCCGAAAACCCAACTTTGAGGTGTTGCTGAGTATCTTGGAGCGTTTCAGCGGCCTGACTGAGGGCGGTATGGGTTTTTTCAGCCCATTCAGCTTGGGCATCCTGTAATTTTTCGGTCGAGCCTGCAAGGTGTTTCTTGCTTTCTTGGGAGAGGCTTTGGGTTTTGCCGCGTACTTGGTTGGCGATCGCCTGTGCCCCTTGCATCACCGACGACAGATCTTGCTTCGTCCGAGCCAAATCATCTTGCAAAAATGCCTTGGTTTGCTGAGACACATTGCCTGTCACCAGGGTCGCCGCTGCCAATTCTGCCTCTTCTGCGATCAAGCGCTTACCGTTCATACTCACCACAGCGCTCGGCAAGAGTGCATAGATACCCTGCGCCAACCCGCCCCAAGAATCCGCAGAAAATAAGTACGCCACAATATCGCCGGTTTCTGCCTGGAAGCGATAATCCAACACCTTGCCCACTCGGTTGCCGGCATCTGTCCACACTTCACAGCCCAAACCGCGTTCTGCCCCCTCGGGTTTTTGGGTCTCAACGGACTCTAGCAAGCTGACCACCACGGCCTCATCGCCAATGCTATCAACTTGCGACCAGGTAAATAGACGCCCCTGAAACCCCATCAGCCCAGAACGACAGGTAAATGCCACCGCATGATGGTATCGCGGATCAATCCAAATCTCCTGGACGTAACCCAAGTCTTTGGCCGTGCTGCGCTCTAAAATCCGGCGACCCACTAACTCACTCTGCTTCAGGATGGGCGGCAAATTGGGAGGCATTACATCCGTGGAAAGGCTCATGGGGAAATCCTCCAAAGTCCAAAAAGAAATGAATACGCCAGTTATATTTTAACGGAATTAATTTTTAGCGACGTTTTAGCCAAATTTCAGCGAAATCGACAGACAGGCTTTTCGTAGAAGCGTTCTAGCCTCTAAGGTTCAAAATTCTAAGGGCTAGTTGTCACAACCGCTCTGGTCACATAGGGAAGAAGCTTCTCATGAACCCTCTCACGGCTAACTGTCTCACGGCTAACTGTCTCACGGCTAACCTTCTCACTATAGACGTTGCGATCAAATACGGTTTAGATCGGGCGATCGCCCAATCCTAAGCCCCCCACAACCTGATCTCTGGGCGCATCTCAGGCAGGCAAAACTCAATGAAAAAATAGGCCAACCTGGCAATTCTGGCGTTGCTGAATGACACTATGATTTCGTCAGATTAGGGAAAAAGCAACAAGGCTTGCAGAGACCGTTTCATCGCCGGATTCAGCAACGCCAACTTCTGCTAAAAACTTTTTAAAACAAAAAACTTCTGGGAGTCTTGCCTTGTTTCGACCCCAGAAGCTCTTCGCACTTCTCACACTTTCAGCCTATAGACTACCGACTTCCTACTGATTTGTCGAGAGGAACGTGACACTTTTTCAAGCGGTCTTACAAAAGCAGGATGGATCGGGTGGAGATGGGTCAGATCACAGCACCCAAACGAAACCAGCCACGCAACAACCAGCACAAGAGGTGTCACAGCAAACAATGGGAGTTTCCCAGACCTGTAGGATAAAGGGAAGATAACAACGCTAAAACCCTGAGCATCCGTTCAGATACTTTGGCTTCGTCTTTTTGTATATCGAGTTATATATCGAGGAAGCTAGCCAAATCACTCTTGGGGTTGGCCTGGGCATTAACGGCTCATTTTTAATTGAGTTAAATTTTAAATTTAACTTTTGAGTTGATTTTTGGAATGGTTTATATAGCGGTTCCTGGTTCAGTGAAGTACAGGTTGATTTTTGAAAGCCTTATTCAGCAAGGGTTTTGTCGGGGTCTACTGTACCTCACCCGGCAAAGAACCGCTATACCGATTCACAGAAAACCCCTGAGAATTCACCCTAAGCAATCATCAACCGAATGAATGTCTGGGTGGAGGCTTCTCAGCTTATGTCAACTGTTCTAGCCCGGATGGTGAGGAAAATCGATGGCAAACCTGTTAATGAACGTCATTGGGGGAATTGCTCAGCAGTCTCGCCGCCGCTTTATTCACAAAACCCACCACACAGAAGCAGAGCAGGCCTCTTTTTTACAAGCCCTTCTGCAGACCAACCAAGACACAGCCCTAGGCAGAGATTTGGGGCTGGCTGGCGTCAAGAGCGTCGCAGATTTTCGGCAGCAGGTGCCTGTTTCTAGCTATGCCGACTATGAGGGCTACGTCGATCGCGCCTTCCAAGGCGAAGCCAACGTGCTCACCCCCGACCCGGTGATCTATTTTAATGCGACCAGCGGCTCGACGGGCAAGCAAAAAATCATTCCAACAACCAAGCGATCGCGTCGGGCGGTGGCGCGTGCCAACCAAGTAGCCATGGGCTTTGCGGTCCATGCGGCCCAGCGCCAAGGTCGCTCCCTCGGCAAAATGCTGTTTACCAATTCGGCTCGCTCGTTTGGGCGATCGCCCCAGGGCATCCCGTTTGGCCCCATTAGCGTGAGCGACCTCCATCTCATGGGGTCTGTTTATCAGCAAATTTTTGCCCATCCGTTTGAGGTGCTCCACGCCACCGATAGCCTCACCCGCAACTACCTTTGCTTATTGTTTGCGTTGCGCGATCGCCACTTGGGCATCGTCAGCGCCACCTTCCCGGTCTATGCCCTCACCTTCTGTGACTACCTAGAAACCTATGCCGAAAGCTTCATTGAAGACTTAGCCACGGGCACCATTGCCCCCTGGCTCAACCTTGAACCAAGTCTGCGCCAAACCCTAGAGCGGCAGTGGCATCCCAACCCCCAGCGGGCTAACGAGTTACGGCATATTCTACAGAACGAGGGCTATCTCAGACCCAAACAGGCTTGGCCCCAGATGGCCTTCATCGTCACGGCACGGGGCGGCACCTCTAATTTTTACTTCAACCGTTTTGCCGACTACTTTGGCGATACTCCCATATTTGGCGGTATCTATTCCTCCTCCGAAGCAACCTATGCCGTACACCGAGATTTTGGCACCGATGGTGTGATTTTGGCCATCAACAGTGGGTTTTATGAATTTGTGCCAGAGTCAGAATGGGACGCAGAGCAACCCCAAACCTGCCTACCCCATGAACTAAATGTGGGCGATCGCTACCGTATTTTGGTCAGCACCCTCAACGGGTTTTATCGCTATGACATCGGCGATATCGTCGAAGTAGAAGGCTTTTACAACACCGCCCCCATCTTTATATTCCGCCATCGCCGGGGTGGGATACTCTCCTCCACCACCGAAAAAACCACCGAGTTTCATTTACTGCAAACCATGCAGCGGCTACAGCAAGAGTTTGGCATCACCCTCGAAAATTTCTGCGTCACACTCTCCGATGCAGAAATTCCACCCCACTACCGAATCAACATCGAACTTGTGCCTGGGCAGACCTTTGATCAACCCCATGGGTTTTTGCATCGGTTTGACCAAATTTTGGCAGAACTTCATGCTTCCTACGCTAGGCGTCGGCCAGAACCCATCCCCGACCCGCGTTTACGAATTTTGGCACCCGGCAGCTTTAACCAAATCCGACAGCGCCTGATTGACCGGGGTACCTTAGAATCACAAATCAAGCTCCCCCATTTAACAGACGATCGCCATTATCTAGATGGCCTCACCGTAGAACAGGAAATACGACTGGCAGGGCAAACAACAGACCCATCTCTTTGTATTGGCACTTGATTACATCGGGATTTAAGGAAAATTGGCCTTCAAAGCCCTCCGTAGACTCAAATTCCATTTGAGTCTACGGAGGCTAGGCAATGCCCAGCAATCAACCCTCACTCCCCCACTTCCAACCCTCTACCCAAAAACTCAACATCGCTAGAAGCTCAGAGAGTGGGCATTACCCACCCTACAGAGGGACGTTTTTTTGGTTGGCGCTGTTTTAGGTTCCCCCTGTCAGGCGTATGCGTGGCAGGGGGATTTCGGTATAGTCGGGGTGCTTACTGTTTTGCTTCAAGGTTCTGAAACTGTGGCTCAATCGCATCCACTTCCTCGTTTGCTGGCCTATGCCCAGGTATATCGCCGCCGTCTTTGGCAGGCCACGATCTGCTCCATCCTCAACAAAATATTTGACTTGGCTCCTCCGCTGTTGATCGGGGTGGCTGTGGATGTGGTGGTGGAGCCACAAACCTCTTGGCTCAAGCAGTTTGGCCTAGAGACCATCCCCCAACAGCTTGGGGCAGTGGTGCTCGCTAGCTTCGTGATTTGGAGCTTAGAATCGCTGTTTGAATATGCCTATGCGCGGCTGTGGCGCAACTTGGCGCAAAAAATTCAGCATGATCTGCGGCTGAATGCCTACGCCCATGTTCAAGAACTGGAGATGGACTATTTTGAGAGCCGCAGCACAGGGCGGTTGATGTCGATTTTGAACGATGACATTAACCAACTAGAGCGGTTTTTAGACTACGGAGCCAATGAGGTATTGCAGGTAACCGCAACGGTAGTGATCATTGGCGGTATTTTCTTTTACTTGGCTCCGCAGGTGGCTGGGTTTGCGATGCTGCCGATGCCGTTTATTTTATGGGGGGCGATCGCCTTTCAAAAACACCTAGCGCCGCGCTATGCCGATGTGCGTGAGCAGGCCAGCTTACTCAATAGCCGCCTCTCGAATAACTTGGGCGGCATCATGACCATCAAAAGCTTCACTACCGAAGCCTTTGAAATTGAACATGTGCGACGTGAGAGCCATGCCTACAGCCGCAGTAATCAGCGGGCGATCGCCCTCAGTGCCGCCTTTGTCCCCCTGATCCGCATCTTAATCTTGATTGGCTTCACCGCCACTCTCTACTTGGGCGGCTTAGCCGTGGCCAATGGCACCCTGTCGGTGGGTAACTACAGCGTCATGGTGTACTTAGTACAACGGTTGCTGTGGCCGCTCACCCGCCTAGGCGAAACCCTCGACCAATACCAACGGGCGATGGCCTCGACTCGTCGAGTGATGGATCTGTTGGATACGCCCGTCGCCATCCACCCCGGCCAAATGCCGTTGCCCACTGACCGCGTGCAGGGCGACATCTGGCTCAAGGATGTGAGCTTTAGTTACCGCGATCGCACCCCCGTTGTCGAACGGCTTTCTCTGCATATCCCCGCCGGGAAAACCACAGCCATCGTGGGTTCTACCGGGTCTGGTAAAAGTACCTTAGTGAAGTTACTGTTGCGGCTCTATGAAATTAGCGACGGTGAAATCACCCTCGATGGCCATGATATTCGCACCCTCCAACTCCGCGATCTGCGCCGCTCGATGGGGTTGGTGAGCCAGGATGTGTTTCTGTTCCATGGAACGGTGTGGGAAAACATTACCTATGGCACCCCAGAGGCGACCTTCCGGGAGGTGGAGGCAGCGGCGAAGATTGCCGAAGCCCATGAGTTTATTGGGCAACTGCCCCAGGGCTACGATACGGTGGTGGGCGAGCGGGGGCAAAAGCTCTCAGGCGGGCAGCGGCAGCGCATTGCGATCGCCCGTGCGGTGCTCAAAAATCCTCCGATCTTGGTGTTAGATGAAGCCACCTCGGCGGTAGACAACGAAACCGAAGCGGCAATTCAGCAATCCCTTGAACGCATTACCCAAGGACGCACCACCGTGGCGATCGCCCATCGTCTGTCTACGATCCGCAATGCCCACTGCATCTATGTGATGGAGCAAGGCAAACTGGTAGAACGGGGCACCCACGAAGAATTGGTGGTGCAGAACGGCATCTATGCATCGCTCTGGCGCGTGCAACTGGGCGAACGAGTTAGCCCAACTGTATAGCTCAAACCTATAGCCCAATGGTATGGCCTAGACCTCCAGCCCAAACCCATAGCCCAAGCGTTAGCCCATGAGTTGGCTGCGCTTACTCTGGGGTTTGGCAGCGCTCTAGCCAGCCTTGCTGCATCGCCAGTTCTAAAACTAGGGCGGCGATCGCAAACATCCCTATGCTTTCGGCAAACCCGATGGCCACGACCCATGGGTGCCAACGATCCGCTAGCCAATGCTCGGCGATCGCCAATCCGCGCACAAACGCAAACGCCCCAACCGTGCCTGATTTGAGCTGGGGGTTAGGATCTTGGCGCACGGTGTAGCGGTAGGTAACCCCAAACAAAAAGCCCGCCAGTGTCGCGGCGACACCATGAAAAAGGCTGGAGACAGACACCAGCGATGGGCTGGGCAGCCACAGCGGAGCGAGGATCAGCGGCAGGGGGATGAATAGGGCGATCGCCCCGGCTCCAAATAGCCCTGCTTTCAGGGATTGCAGCCGTTCTTGTTGGCGTGGTTCCAGCATCATGGTGGCTTACCCGTTGGCGTTACTTCTTTTAGGCCTCTTGCAATTACTTCTTTTAGGCTTCTTGCATCAATAACTGGCGCACCACATCCCGATACGGTTGCACCAGTTTCCAATCGCGGCAGAAGCGATGTATGGGTTCCCCCGCCATGTTGGATTCAGGAAAGCGTACTGACTTGGGTACAGGGTCAAACACCCGCACGCCTTCGAGCTGCGATCGCAGGCGTTTCATAATTTCTTGGGTCATGCCAGTATTGAGTTCTGCCATGGTGGGCAGCACGCCCAAAATTTGGAGCTTGGGGTTGAGCCGTTGACGCACAATCTGCACGGTTTTGAGCGACCCCTGCAAGCCCTTGAGGGCAAAAAACTGGCATTGTACGGGCACCAACAATAAATCTGCCGCTGTCAGGGCGTTGAGGGTGAGCAATCCTAGGCTCGGGGGGCAATCAATCACCACTTGTTCAAAATCTTGGAGTATGGGTGCCAAAGCTTTACGGAGAATCTGGAACCGCTGGGGGTGGTTGAGCAGTTCCTTTTCGACCTTAGCCAGGGTAATGTCTCCGGGTAACAGGTAGACGCCTGATCGCGTGGAAATCAGCGCTTCTTTTAAGGGGGCGCGCCCGGTCAACCCATCGTAAAGGGTGAGTTGGCCAGGAGCCAGTTCAACCCCTAACCCAGTGGTGAGGTTGCCTTGGGGGTCAAGGTCAATGGCCAGACAAGACCCGGTTTCGGCGAGTAACCCTGCGATGGCAAGGGTCGATGTGGTTTTGGCAACGCCCCCTTTTTGATTGGCGATCGCAGTAATCATGGGATAGATTAACCAGGCTGTTCCGTTGGGGCGATCGGGTCTCGAAATGGCTCAAAGATGCTAGAGCCGTTGATGACAGCCCACAATAACCAGGCGGCGATCGCCACACCGGAAATGGCCATCACCATGGAAATAAGCTGAGACACCGAATCTGAGGATACCAGAGAAGCATGGCTAACGGGGTGAACCGTGGGTTGAGTCTTCCGCGCGCCGGTCGTAGCTGTGGTGGGGCGGGCGGAGGAAGAGACAATCCGTGAGGTGGAGGTCTGGGGGATCGTAGAAATCATCCCTGGGCTGCTAGAAATCCGCAACTGTTGAAGTTTTTGGCTCACCGAAATGGGGCGCTGGCCACTCCGACACCATTGAATCAACCCTTGCCCATCTACTGCACAGAAATTATTAGAGGGAATCTCGTAGATTTTTTGGAGCAAGGAACGGTCATTGGTGGCTAATACCGTTAGGTGATGGGGATGGTTGATGGCCAAAGCATAGGCACACCGGGCGGCGGCTAGGGCAATGCGGGAGCGCTTAGTGAGCGCTTGGTTGGCAGCGGTGAGGCTAGGATGATGGGCGGTGGCCTCTGTGACCTGCCAGTTACTAGTGGGGTAAAAGTGCTGAAACGCTCTGGCCAAGGCTTCTAGATCAGGGTCAGGGGTGCGGCCATAGAGCAACTTCATTTCTTCATAAACCGATTGAGGCACATGCACCTCACCGATGCGCGAAAATTCCAACCATTCTCGGTTGGTGCCCACCGACAACGCACTAATATCTAAGACGACGATTACAGGGGAGTTGGGAGTCATAATTAGCCTCCAATGCCAAGCCGGCCTGCAAGACCGGGGGAGAGGGGAAGAAGGGTTGCGATCATTAAAAACAAGGCTAATAAAGCCAATGCGGCGCGCGTATCATCGGGTTCGGTCAGTTCGTTGAGCGACGGACGCTCCAAATCTCGTTGCAAAAATAAGATAACGACGGCCCAGTAAAGTGCCAGCGGGTTTACCAAGGTCGCGATGCCCAAAATCAGCAGCGTCACGATGGTCGATCGACCAGCTACTTTACGGCCATAAACAGATTGCACAATGCGGCCTCCATCGAGTTGGCCGGCGGGCATGAGGTTAATAGCGTTGATCACTAACCCCAGCCAGCCAATCACAACCCAAGGATGCACCTCTACATAGGGTTGCTGAACCGCGTCACCCAAAATGGCGCGTGCCATCACCCCTACCAAAATCGAGCCTTGAAAAAAGTCTGACTGCAGAGGCAAGCTGCCTCCCTGATGGGACAATGATAAACCAGCAATCAACAGGATGAACGACACAAGCCCACCCACGGCAGGGCCAATGAAGGCAATGTCAAACAAGACATTGCGGTTGGGCAACAGAGACTCAAACCGGGTGAAGGCACCCAATGACCCCAGTTGCCAAGTGGGCAAGAAAAATGGAAAGCTCAGACGCACCCCATGCCGCCGAGCCATGAACCCATGGGCGATTTCATGGGATGCCAAAATGACGATCAACCCAATGGCCATCCCCAGCGGTTCGAGCCAGCGATCGGGGGCGCTGAAAAGATCAAACCCCAAAACAATGCCAGAGGCTTCAAAGCAGGTTGCCACGGTAACCAAGGCTAGGGCGATCGCCAACCCTTTTTGGTAGACGGTGCTGGGTTTGGGGTCGTTGCTGCTGGGTAGCACCACCACCGTGGGGCGATCGTCGGGGCCATTCACAAAGAAGAGCCGATAGCGATCGCCCAGCTTTTTCTCCAGCGCCAGGGTCAGGCGCTGATGGCTTTGATCCGGTTCTCCGCGCAAGTTACCTCGGAAAATTGCACCATCCATATAAGGAATTGTGTCAGTGGCGTAGAAGGTATCAATGCCAAAAATGCCCCGAATCTGATCTAAGTCTGCCGCTGGAATTTGGGCGACTTCGGGGACACCCGAGGTGGGGTTGCCAGCGTTAGTAGCATTAGCAGCGTTGGGATTGGTAGAAGCAGCACCTTGTGTGCCCTCACCGTCTGCGTCTGGTGTTACACCGGCCTGCTTAGTCGCCCAAGACTGCCGCCGGGGCAATGCATCTGGCCCCAGCGCCCGCAGGCGATTGCCCAACACAATGTAACCAATGGTCGAAATTAGCAAAATTAATAAGATGGCGACGATGTTGAGATAAACCCCAAAGGTGAATAGGCTAAAGACAATCAGCCAGGGAGCCATCAGCATGACAGACTGCAACCAGGCCAAAATACCAGCCTTGCCGTCGAGCCGTGCTCGATTCCATCCCCATACCAATACACCCACCGCCACCAGCAAAATCAGAACAGTTATCATAGCGATTTCAATATCTTCTCAGTATCTTCACGGTTTTCTTTGATTCTAACCCCCTCACAAGGAAGAGGTTCCTGTTGTCATTCTCCCAGATAACCCTGAACAGCCATGGTTTAACCTGAGGATCATCAATTAGAAACCCGTCCTCGATGGCTTTGTGGCTTTGTGGGAGCGGGTTTTCCCCCGAAGGCGTTGCCAACGAGGTGTTGTATCTAGCCGTTCATTCCAAGGTTCGATCTTCCACGGTTCGATAAGTAAGAAGACGTAATTATTTGTAAGCTGCATTTCGACGGCGCTCAATGCTCAACCTCTGACGAGAAGAGGGTTGAGCGGAGTCGAAACCCGGTAACTAAGCTTAATTTAATTCAGCCCGCCTACTTATTCCACGGTCTTATTCCACGGTCTTATTCCACGGTTGAATCTGTTGGGTCTGTTTGAATCTGTATCGGATCTGCCAGATCTGTCGGATCTGTACACATAGCCATCATTATGACGCTGAGGAGATTGCGGCGTTATGGCCATAGCCAAAAAGGTTAGGACATACCAGCGTCATTCCCGTGGAAACGGGAATCCATGGTTTGCACGACTCTCAAGATGGATTCCCGCCTGCACGGGAATGACAGCGACCTGTCCTATGGATCATGGCTACGGCTATATTCCCGTGAAAAGTGGGAATCTATTGATCCGGAATTTATTGATCCTGCGACCCTGACTATAGATTCCCGCCTCCGCGAGAATGACAGAGATTTATCCTATTCAATCAGGGTTATCGCTATATGGGTTGGGTCAATCCGATTAGGGCTGCAGATTGATGATCTGGATGATGAAGCGGATGATCTAGGTTGGCTCCGAGCGGCGACGGCGAGAACGTTAGACAGAGATTTGCAGTTTGCTATAGCCATTCAAGCAGAGGATCCAAAGGCTGACCACAACCCAGTGGAGCAAGACGAGACCCAGTAGGGAGCCAGTCATGGCATAGAGCAGGGTGCAGGCCAGACCCAGCAGGGTACATAAGCATAAGAAGGGAGCGGTATAGAAGGTGGGAGCACCTGCCGGATAAAACATGCGGGCATTGACGGGGTGGTATAGAACATACAAGCCCAGACTTAGGGCGGCCCACGCGACCCAACTCCCGACCCCGACCCCTTCACTGGGGTGGGGCACGATCAGCACGCGCACCGCTTCTTCGCCTAGGGCAGGCAAGAAAAAGAGGCGCAGCAGCATGAGGGGAAAGAGCCAGCGAGGGAGCGCGGGAAGGGTGGCGTGGAGGAAGCCGGTTTTGAGGCCATAGGGGAGGGCGATCGCCCCATACAGCCCCAATGCAGCTAGCAGCAACATCCAACCCCGGAATTGGAGGGGTGTTAGCAGGGCACTGAGAAAGCGGTTGAGCGGGTTTGATAGAAGCGGAATTTGCCCCAGCACGGTCGTAGGGGCAATAGGGGAAAGGGTAGGGTCGAAGCCTCCCACTTGGTTGGTGCGCAAGAACCAAAGCTGCGCTCCAGCATTGAGCAAAATCTGATTGACTTCATCATGGGCTTGGCGGGGCATGATGGAGCGCCAACTGAGGAAGGCATTTTTGAGACTAGCCTCATAGCCCAGGGTGCCACTGCCACTGATGCCTGCCAGAAATTCGGCGTTTTGCTTCCAGTCTGGGCGGACGATACCGCGCGGCACCAAGATAGCGTTGAGGGCATCGCCCACCGCAACCACCCGCCGAAAGCGCAAACTTTCAGGATCATTGGGATGCTCTTGGAGCCAGGTTTGCATGGCTTCATTGCCCAGGATGCTTTGCTTCAGGCGTTCGATGGCAATGAAGAGGGCTTGGCTAGAATCTTGGACACAGGAGGTGGCCGGGGTAACGGCGGCAAAGCCCATGCCGTCTCCGGTGCGGTAGCGTGCCGTCAGCACTTGGGTTTGAATCAGCAGTTCTCGCAGGATGGAAACCGGTAATGCTTCGTTGCCAAACTGAAACGGACGGGCGAGGGCATCAAATTTGATCAAACTATCTGACACTGGGCGCGTGCCGAGCCAACCCCTTTGTAAGTCGCCCATGTAGGCGGTCCAGTCCAGGGTGCCAGACACAACGGCATTAGTGTTATTGGCATAGATTTGCTGGTAGCGGATGGCAAATTGCAATTCTCCGGTGATCGCTTCGCGGATCACGGTGGCGAGGCCGTAGGCATAATGCCCCGTAACCGTAAACAAGGGAGAGGATTCTCCGTTATCGCCACCGATCCCTCCAAAGAGGTGAATTAGCAGCGCCGTATCTCCTTCTTGCCATTGGGCGATCGCCCCTTCTACCGTTTTCTGCTGCGGATCCACAATCACCGATTGCAGGGTTCCTTTGCGAGCGGCCATGTGCTGCCAATTTTGTTGACCAATGTAAGTCCGCCCCGCCCGTTTCCCTAAAACCACCTCGGTGGGTTGGAGTTGCACCAGCGATCGCGGTTTAAGGGCTTGTACTGTAAACATCCCCGCCGAGTTGTAGGCTCCATAGAGATACCAACCCGCCGTCCCTGCCGGAGAATGTTGCAAATCGTGGGGCGTAGAGAGGAAGCGTCCGTTGCGGTCGGCGGGTTGCTGTGGAATCCGCACAACCGCTTCTGCGCCGTCAAACTGACCCGATGCCCCGTTGTAGTGTTGCACCCGAAAGTATTCGGAGGTGCAGTTTGGCTGGGTTGGGCAGTCAACGGGGGGCGCATCAGAGCGGCTTTCATCGAGTCTGAGAATGTTCACCAAGCCGTATAAGCGCCCCGTAATTTGTATGGGTTCCCAATCGGTTTGCAAAATGGACACGTTGTTGCGGCTTTCCACGCGCTGCACCCGATCGAGCAAGACCTCCACATCATCGTGGGGGCGCGCGCCCGCCAGAGATTGCAACGGCCCGACCTGTTGCCGCCCATTGAGGCGCGTGGGCAAAACATTTCCTTGGGCGATAACGGTGCTGGCTTCCTCACTGAAGCGAATATCATGGCGCACCAGATCGGGATAGTTAGGCAGCAGGGGCGTGGCGCTCCATTCTAAGCGCACGGTTTGACCCAACAGGTCTTGGGCGGCGGGCGGTGTGTGGGAGAGTTCGACCCACACCCAATCAGTGGGGGCGGCGGCACCCTCAAATTCTGCGGCATCGGGCAAAATTAAACGGCCTATCCAATCTCCAACGGGACGGTATAGGTCGTCGGGGGAGGATGGATTGACGATGGGGTAATAATCAGGACGATTAAAGGGCGCGGCTTGGCCTAGGGTGTAGCTGGAGGCGGTGGCATAGCTCGGCAGGTGCGCCATAAGGATGAACAGCAACGGCAAGACAAAGAGGGCGATCGCCCCTCTCTTCCAGGCTCCTAATGCGGCTAAACCTGTTCGCCTTTGCCCATTGCTCCAATCACGTCGGCCCATCAGGAGTCACCTTAAGCTTGCGGGTTTACTCGATTTAAGCCTCGTCTAACTTGAAACCCAGAGTTTTCCCTCACCCTAAATCCCTCTCCCCAGGGAGAGTGACTTTGAAAGCTTTTCCGGCTCCCCTCGCCCTTTGGGAGAGGGGCTGGGGGTGAGGGCTAAAACTACAGTTCTCAACGTGGACTTGGTTTAGAACCCACATTAAGCTGAAATAGTCAGATCCTACAGGCTCAACGCCTAGGATTTTAAGCGGCGTGGATGTTGAGTTCTGTGCGATCGCCCGCTTGGGGTTCGATCACACGGGTGCTGAGTCCTCGCGCCACGAGTTTTGCTTGGAAGGCGTCTCCACTGCCGACAGCCTTCAAGATCGAGAGGAGGAGCCCTTCAAACTGCACATCACCCCCGGCAGCGGTGGGTAGCATAATTTGGGGGCGTAGCCATTGGGCAACGGTGAGCGCGCTTTCCTGACCCTTAATAAACGAACCTACCAGAGGCAATTCTAGATTAATCAACGGTGTGATCACAACATCAACCGGCGCTTCTTGCTGCAAGCTAGGGTCGTGGTAGCCATGGGGTTCGTAATAGAGGCGGGTGCCTTGCTGGCGATCGCTCAACAAATACGCATTTTCAGTCAAAAAAGGGCCAATGGGGGAACCGGGGAATGCTTGGATTTTGAGGCGATCGCCCCTTTCGTAGACCTCACCATGGGCTAGCGCCGTGACCTGGGTATAGCCCAGATTTTGCACCACCTTAGCCGCGTTGGGCGATGCCACCACCGGAATTGCACGGTCAAGGTGTTTGAGGGTTTCTGGGTGGGCGTGGTCTTCTAACCCTTGGGATAGCAAAATTAAGTCAATGTTAGCGGGGATAGCCCGGGGCATCTTCCGAAAGCCCCGAAACAACCAAGGGGCACCGCCAAAGATTAAATCCCCGACCAACCAAGGGTCGAGCAGAATGCGTGTGTCTCCTAACTCGATCAACCAAGAATTACTGTCTAAGTAGGTCAGATACATAAAAAATTAGGGAGAAGAAAACATTAGGGTAAACAGCGAACGGCTCAACCCGTTAGTCTATCGTCGCCATTATTCGGATCCTAGCAACGGCATTTGCATAATTTCAGCCGATTTAGATTCAGCCGATTTAGATCTGTTAATCAAATTGCAGAGCTAAGGGAGTTGCGGGCTAATAGTGTAACCAGTGGTCAGGTTTCGACTGCGCTCAACCTTCAGTGATCGGGGGCTGAGCGCAGTCGTTCGCGCAGCGTCTCCCGCAGGGAGAAAGTCCGATCAGCGGGTGCGTTAGTTCCTAGCGAGTCCCTAAGCAGATTTTGCAAAACGTTGGCGGTTCCGAACGGAAGGCAATAGATCAATCCTTTAGACTTGATGCCCCCTAGTTTGCCTACATCCCATCTCGACATCACAAAGGACTGGTCTCAACGATTTGTGGAAATCGCATCGCGCAGTCCTCCATGATTCATTCTGTTTGGGGTAGAAAACCAGACGCTAGGGATCATGCAAGCTCATTCCATCCGTAACACAGGATGAAAGACCATGTTGCCCTAGGCAGGTTGGCTCTTGGAGCGCGATTTTGCGCGGGATGCACTTTTCTTGAGGGCATCTAGGCGTACTTCGTAGCGCTTCCGCAGTTGCTTTTTAGGCGATTGCTCGATCAAGATTTTGAGGGCACTTCCCAAGCTTTTGTAGGCGTTGGGGAGAGAGTAGCCAAAGCGGGTTGCTAGGGCGATCGCCTTGTCATCGGCCTCTGTGGATTCTTTCAGGGTTTTCTCGCCATTGTTGCGCTTATACAGTCGCCAACCCGAGACTCCACACAGCGCTAGGGCTAGCACCAACAGCAAGCCATCCTGCACCCAAAGCTCACCCACTGCGCCCCCTAGACCAATCGCTAGGGCTGCCATTTCCCAGCCATCGCGAGGAATGGTGTCGTTTTGTACCCGAGCGACCTCATGCCAAAACAGGAGATTGCGCTGATCGAGGGCAAACACTTCCCACTTCGCGAGGTCAACCTGCACTTCTACCTGGTCTTTCCCAATTTCTTCGCAGGTGATGAGGGCCGGGTTTGCCGAAGTAGCCGCCTCAATGGTGACCCAACTCCGAAGTTCTGGGGGCAGCAACGACTTGAGACGGCGCAGTTCGCTGAGATCTGCACGGGCAGCGGAAGTAACGTAGGAAGTCATACGGTTCGACCTAGCAAGTTTAGCGAGCAAGTTGGGCAAGGGTGTTGAGCGATCGCCAGGGATGCTCCACATCCTAAGCAATATCCTTAAACCTGAAAAGACCTTTTCTCTAAAAAAGTCCTTATTACAGAAGTATAACGGCGAACCTTCAAGTTCTACAGAGGGGTTATCCGTAATTTAGCCAAAGTCAGCGAGATGAAAAGATTTACCTGTATGGATTTGAAGACCATCTTCAATATCCCAAAATGACGAGTCCCCAAATGGTGAGTTAAGGGAATCTATAGCCATCCTAAATCATTCATAGGAAATTCATAAGAGATAGATGCCTTGAGAACAAGGGGCTGAAGCCTCTTGTCTCTAGTCCATTGACCTAGGATTGCTACGGCAAAAAGGATGGGGATGAGGTCGGTAGAGTCTCGACACAATCGGCAGTCCCCTATCCCAAGGGGTTGAGGCATGATGCCGAGGCTAATGTCTCTTTCGCAGAATTAGGCGATCGCAGAATTAGGCGATCGCCTGATTGCGAACGGCTAAGTGCTGCCCTGGAACTGGATAGCCAGCCTCGCCAAAAGTTTCTCGAATCACCCGATTGGTGTCAAAATAAACCTGCCAGTAGTGGTCATTGTTGCAATAGGGACGAACAGCCAAGACCGGGCCTGAGAGGGTAAATTCTAAAATCTCCACATCGGGTGCGGGATCAGAAATGACGTTAGGAATTTGGCTGAGTTGCGCCTTGAGGCGGCTAATAGCATCAGCGGGGGCAACGGTATGGTCAAGTTGCGCCACTAACTCAACCCGGCGGTAGGGGGTGGTCGAAAAATTCTGAATATTGTCAGAAAAGATCTTCGTGTTGCCAATGATGGTGCGAACGTTGTCTGGGGTATCGATGGTGGTGACAAATAGCCCCAGTTCTCGCACGGTGCCCGTGATCCCCCCTGCCGAGATAAAGTCGCCCACCTGAAAGGGGCGGAATAGGACGAGGAAGACCCCTGCGGCAAAGTTAGAAAGCAAGCCCCGCCCAAGCAGCCTCGATCGCCACACCAACCGCTGCTAACAATGCGGCAAAGGAGGTCGTTTCGACTCCAAAGAAGCCTAGCAGCGCCACAATCAACACAATGTTGAGGGTGACATCCACAACGGACACAATATATTTGGTGAGGGTGGCATCTAAGGCTTGGTTGCGTAGCCCCTTGCGAATCAGGCGTAGGCCAACGTTAATGAGCCAGCGCCCAACAAACTATAGAATGAGTGCGCCAATTACCTTGAGCAGCAAGGCGCTGAGTACTTTGCTGATCTCGTCAATCACAGTCGTTATATTCATAGCAGCGTCTAAAGCCCCCTCTTAGGCTTAGAAAAGGAAGGTAGGTAGAACCCTCTGAATCACTGTGGATAGGTCGGTTCCTAATCGGGTGGGCGGCTGCGATGCTCCTAGGAAATGCCGTAGCACAAGCGGTTCGATGACAAGGCAGGCTATCTTCATTGGCTACGCACTCAACACCATGGGGCGATCGCCCCCTCCACTCCACAGAATTAGCCGAAGCCTTACCATTGGAGAATCAGCTAGAGAGTCAGCGTAAAAGCTTTAGCCCAACCCATGGGAAAATTTTGCGAAACCCAGCAATGCCCCTTCAGGATGAATTTAAAAACCTCCAACAAAGGATTCTAAGGCTAAAAAATTTGGCTGGCGCAAAATTCCCACAAATGTCTTTAGGAAACTCTTAGAAGCCTAGGAGATAAGGCGTAGTCTGAGAATACTGAAATCTTGACGGGAGTAAATAGACGATTAATCGTTATACCAGAGCCGCAGAAACCGGGGTCTGACCGATGGAACTGTCTCGGTGTTTGATCAAGGTGGCTTTGGGCAGTGGCCCTTGGAGATGATCCCAGGGCAAGGGCTGATCGGTTGGCCAGTTTTCATGGACGTAGTAGCCCAACGGGGGAAGTTTGCCGCGCAGTTCTTTGAAGGCGCGCCGATAGCTGCCTAGGGTATCGCCATAGTGGCGGGCTTGTTCGAGCAGGGGTGTCAGGCGGCGATCGCCCCTAGAAATTAAGCCCTGAATCACAGACCAGTTATAGCTTTCAGGCCGAAAGTCAATGCCTAGTGGGCGCAGGTGTTTTTGCAAATATTTCAAGCGCTTTTCGGCATCGGGGTTAACGCCAAACCACTGAAACGGCGTATGGGCTTTGGGGACAAAGGTGCTGCACCCAAGGGTCAAGCGCAACCCCGGAGCCGCTTTTTTAATGGCTTGCATCATCGCCACCGTGGCATCTAGATCCTCGGGTTGCTCTTCGGGAATGCCGGCCATGCCATAGAGTTTGAGGGCACTCAGGCCGCCAGCCTTAGCCCGGATAGCCGCTTCGATGATCTCAGTATTTTCGAGCTTTTTGTTAACGACTTGGCGGAGGCGATCGCTCCCTGTTTCAACGGCAATGGTGATAGAGCGAGAATCGTGGCGCACCAAGGTCTGCGCCAGTTTCTCGGTGACAGTATTGGTTCGTACTGACGCCAAACTGAGGCGAACCCCATCAAATTGAGGTTGGTTGAGATAGTCGAGCAGGGCTTCAAATTCTGGGTGCTGCGTTACCGATGCCCCAAGCAAGCCGAGGCGCTGGGTCACTTGTAGCCCCCGCTCAATCGCGGGGATCAAAGAATCAGTCAAGCTGGCGGTGCGGAAAGGCAATGTTAGGTAACTCGCCAGACAGAAGCGGCACATCTCTGGGCAACTCCGCACGACCTCCACCATGTAGATGTTCTCCCAGGCGGCGCGTTTGGTGACCACCGTAGAAGCCGACAGCACATTGCCCCGATAGGTTTGCTTTTCTATCAGCGGCGGAATGTCAGCATCGATGGGGGAAATCTGGGCGATCGCCCCTTCCATATCGGCATACTCCACGGTGTATAAGGCCGGGATATAGACCCCTGGCACCTGCGCCAAGTGGCGTAAGATGGCATCGCGGGAAGCTCCTCGCACCTGCTGATAGGCATCAATGAAGGTAGTCAGAAGGGTTTCGCCATCCCCCAGCAGCACCACATCAAAAAACGCTGCAAACGGTTCGGGGTTGGCGGTCAGCACTGGGCCACCCCCAAATACCAACGGATGCTCAGAGGTGCGATCGCCCGTTCGTAGCGGAATCCCCAAATCCTCTAGCAACCCTAAAATATTCACATAGTCGAGTTCCCAAGATACAGAGAACCCCAAGAGTTCTGCGGCACTGGGTAACGGTTCACGCACATCCGTAAACAAGCGGCTGACCTGCACCGCCGGATGGGTCGCCAGGGTCGCCCATACAATTTGGTAACCCAAACTGGTAATCCCCACACTGTACTCATTGGGAAATCCAAAGATTACAGGGATGGCATCTGCATCAGGAGTCCCAGGCTGAAATAAAAGATGCTCGTCAGCGAATAACTTGTTCACAGCAACTTTATCAATTGAGCATCAATTGAGCATTAAGCGACTTTTCTAGGCTACCACTCCTGTCTCCGAACAGGGGAAATACGGACTTATGGCATTTTTAAGATACATCGCACCATAAAAAAGACATTATTTGCGCGTTTTCTCGGATGATCTCTAGAGAGGTTTATGAAATCTCCTTAAATAAGTTCAGGACATCCACCGTATGTATTTACATGAGCTTTATGTAAAGCTAAATATGTGAAGTTCTAGAAGTTCTAATTGTTCAAACCAATCCTTCTAGGGTCACGAAGCAGCTTATCCTTAAATAAACATCCGTAAACCTACAGCGATTCGAACAAAGTACCCCGTTCGAATTGCGGCTGAGCAGCCACGCAGGTTGCGGTTCATAGTAAGGTCACTGTTTAAGCATCGTCTCCATAGGGTTGCTCACGGCTCCAGAGTTGTTCAAATCTCCATCTCTATAGGGTTTTCTAAAACGACCCTTAACAATCTCCTGGTAGCCCCAAAACTAGCGGAACTTCACTCCTCCTCTTCTTTCTAGAGGCTTCAAACGAGAAGACTCAGGCGTAAAGCCCTAGGCTTGAAAACCCAAAACAAAAAGGCTCAGAGCATAAATCTGCTCTTACCCTTTTATCGCTACAGATCCAGTGTCTACATCAACGCAAGCATCCCTTCAACTGTAATTATCGAGAACTGTCGAGAACTGTCGAGAACTGTCGAGCCTGACGTTAAGGCACCGCCTCAACGTCGCTCCTGACGTTTTTAGATGACTCGCCTAGAAAAAACTGAGGCCGCATAGAGCAAGGGAACTGAGGCCGCATAGAGCAAGGGAAAAGCCTAGTCCGTTCATTATTTACGCTTGGTCTGGAGCTTTAACAGTTAGATTGCAGAGATTTGTCAGCAGTTTAAGGCCAGCGCAGGGCTTCCCCAAGAACGAAAGGACTGGAATCAAAACGGTGAACCCCTTCGCCAAAGAAGGGAGCAAATGAGGTAAATCATGAAAGAAGCTAGCGACCTCAAGCATGGAACCTATGTTCCTAGTCCCGACCGGATGCGGCACGAAGACACCGACAAGGGGATCACGCCTTTTTTTGGAGATCCATCCCTAGATGCCATCCTAGAAAAGGCCATTGAGCTTTATCAAATTCGAGATTGTGAAGCGGCGCTCCAAAACTTTAACCATGCCCTTGCTGGCTATCGAGCCCAACAAGATATGCAAGGGGAAGGGATGGCGCTGAGTGGCATCGGGTTGGTTTGCTATGCGTTAGGGCAATATGCAGAGGCGATCGCCCACTCCTACCAAGCATTAGCCATTGCCCGGCAAGTGCTTGATCGGCGCACCGAGCGGCAGGCCTTGGGCAACTTAGGCAACGCCTACCGCCATCTCAATGACTACGCTAAGGCCATTGAATATAAACTGCAAAGTCTCAATGTCGCCCGTGAAATTGGCGATCTGCGGGGCGAAATGGCCGCCCTAAACAACTTAGGCATGGCCTACAAATCTTTGGGAGATCATGCGGCGGCGATTCGATTTTATGAACAAAGCTTGCAGTTAGCCCAAGCCTTAAAAGATACCCAGGTCGAAGGACAAGTATGGCGTAACTTAGGCAATGCGTACCATTCTCAATCCAATTATCCTAAAACGATTGAGTGCTATGAGGAGTTGCTGAAGTTATCGAAGCGGGTGGGCGATCGCCATCTAGAAGGGCAGATCCTCAAAAATCTAGCGAGCGCTTGCTATAACCTCGGCAACTACGAAAAAGCAGTCATTTACCACCACCAACGCCTAGAAATTGCCCGCATTCTCAATGACTATCGCAACGAAGAACAGGCATTAGAAAGCCTCGGCGTTATCTACGATGCGATGAGTAACTATACGATGGCGCTCGATTGCTACGAGCAACGGCTCGCTGTCGCAAAACTCATGGATGATGCAACCCTCCAAGAACAGGCGATCGCCTCTCTCAAATCTCTCTGCTATATCATTGGCGACTATGCCCGTGCTACGCGCTACTGATTCTAGAGCCTGCCCTGAGGCGTCGCTGGCGCACGGTAATCATAGAGCAGTGAACCTTGAGTGGATATCTCTGGAACATCCTAACTCCTAACGCAAGCCCCACATGGGCAATGCTTTTTGGGATTGGCCTCAGGTCTAGCGGTTTACATAATTTGGGGGACGCGGAAGTATTCGCCATCGCGCTCGGGTGCGCCCTCAAGGATCTTTTCGCGATCGCCATAGGGTTGTAGTGTGTCAGGGCGCGTCACGTTGACTTGATCAATGGCGCGAGTCGTGGGTTCTACCGCATCGGTATTTAACTCGCTCAACTGCTCAAAGTACTCCAAAATGCTACTAAGTTGGCCACTAAACTGCTCCTCCTCGGCAGGAGTCAACTCTAACCGCGCCAAATGAGCAACCTTCCGAACCTGTTCACGATCAATCATGGGATTCTCTTAGACGTTCTGAGCAAAATCTGAAACAAAATCTGACGGAAACGATGGGTCTGAACGATCAGGGTAAGGCAGCAGTGTGGCAAGGCTGAAAGCAACGCTCGGCAGGCTTCAGAACGTTCCGACGTTGTAACGTTCTGACGTTGTAACGTTCTGGAGCAGTCCCAGGCTATGCGGGTGGTCAACTCAAACGGCCAGCGCCAAACGCCGATATTCATGCGAACCCAAGGCTATTATCTCCACAAAACCTCGCCTTAAAAGAAGATATCGGCTTTAGAGCGCCCGGTGGTCTTCAGCCAGTTTTGCGCTTCGATGTAGTTGTTTGGCGCAAGCCGGATGGCGCGGAGCCAATATTCGGCAGCTTGGTCAAAGTAGCTATCTGATTCTTCGGTTTTCTGCTCTTCCTGCGCCTGTTCACCCATGTAGTGATAGATGACTGCCACATTATTTAAGGCTTGGGGCATCCGAGGGTTGAGTCCAAGCGCGGCCTGGTAGCGCTCCATGGCTTTGTCATGTTCACCATTGCTAGCGTGGATCAAGCCCATGTTGTAGAACACAAAGCTGCGATCGTACTCGTCATCCTCTAGCTTCAGCGCTTCTTCGTAGTTCGCCATGGCTTCAGCATATTCACCGTCTGCCTGGGCAGACATTCCATCGCGGTAGTAAGCGAAGGCTTCTTTGGAGTTGCGGTTGGTGGGCAGTGCCTTGAGGATGATGTCTGCCATCACCGTAAAGGTTTTGTCGATGAAGTTATCGTTCCGTTGCGATCGTGGCATGGCTCACTCGTGCTTTTGTAAATAGAGTTAAGGATGAATCAGAAAATCTCAGAAAAGGGGCAGACAGATTGAGTATTTTATGGGTTGTGTCGGTTGGAAGCAACTGATATTGACGGATATTGACGGATATTGACGGAATATTAAGCCGAGGTAAGGAGCAGCGTTGAGGCTAAGAGTCCTTATGAACCAGAGATTTTAAAGTCTATCTCTCTGAAAACTTACCGAAATCTAGGTAAACGGTAGACCTAACCCCATGGGCGGAAGAGGCGTTGACTGAAATTGGATGCGTCCCGATGCGCCCCAGAGATGCACCCTAGAAAAGTCTCTTCTAAAATACTTTAGCGCTGATACTGGTCGCTCGTACAGGGCTTTTGGCTCTCTATCTTTAGCTCCCTATTGAGGTTGGGTCAGGGCAAGAGGATAAGACGTTCTGGAAGACTCCTAAGGGTGGGAACTCTGCAGGGTGTGATCTCCCTCACCCAAATGCTGCGATTTCATCATGCCAAACTCTGGCTGCTGTCACTCGTGTTTCTTCGTAATATCACACAAAAGCCTAGGGTAGCGTCACCGGGGATTTGCGGGGATAACGCAATACTGTAGGCATCCCAAAGAGGTTGAATGTATGTCTTTAGAGCGCCGCCGTCAGTCTCGCCGTTCAGCCCATCCAGGTTACCAGTCTTACTCACAGCCCCATTCGACACCAGAATCGCTGCATCCTCCTCGCCCGATCCCTCATATCGTGGTGGTTTTTCCGGATGGCTCGGTCACCTGGGATGCGCCTAGAGAGTTTGAAACGGAGTTTGAAGACGAGACGGATGCTGTATTTCCAGCGCTTAGGTCGAACCAAGCGCGGATGACCTATCGCTACCAGCGCTATGCCAATGGAGACGATCGGGAGCTGGATGGAGAACAAACCGGGGTGGTGAAGTGGTTTGCCGCTGGGTTGGCGATCGCCGCTTTTGGGTTGGGCATGGGGGCGATCGCCACTACCCTCAAACCGTCGCCAGCGGTGCTCGCCTGCCCCCAAGCCCTTCCCTTTGAATTGCAGCGTTACTCTACCAACCCCACGGCGGCAGATCCTCAATCGGATCAATCGGATCAATCGGATCGGGATTTGTAACCCAGCGAATATTGATGCGGATGCTGTCTCGGATGCTATTTTTTGGAATGTCTAGGCCAAAAATTGCTGGTCTACGGCAGGCCAAGCGGTCTGCGGCAGGCCAAACCAGCGAGTAAAGACGGCAGCACCGAAAGAACTAATGGATAATAGGAACAACACTCTACCCTCAGAGATTCGGTTATCTGGGTTCCTCAAAGGTTGCCTATTCTCCCGGAGACTCCTTAAAGTGAATACAGAGTGAATATAAGTCTTTCAAGTAGGTAGACGATGACTCCCAACCCCGACCTCATGCGGGCGATCGCACAACTCAACTACCGCGTCACTCCTGGCGACGTTGCGGCTCAGGCTGGGATGGAACTCCAGTTTGCCGAGCAGGGGTTGCTGACGCTGGCTTCCGAGGTCGGAGGCCATATGCAAGTCTCCGATGCCGGAGAACTCGCCTATGTGTTTCCGCGTGGAATGCAGGGCATTTTACAAAGCAAGTATTTTCGGTTACGCTTGCAAGCCGCCTGGCAGAAGGTTTGGCGCATCCTGTTTTATGTCATCCGCTTATCGTTTGGGGTGATGCTCATTGCTTCGATCTTGCTGATCGTCTTGACCATCATCGCCATTTTCATTGCCATCAACTCCCAAAGCCGCGAAGACAACAACAACCGCAGCAATAACAGCATGGGGCGAGCCTTTGTTCCCAACTTTTGGATTGGCCCCAACTGGTTTTATATGTTCATGCCCCCCGGTCGGCGGCGCGTCTATGAAAAGCAGCGGGCGCTGCGCGGAGAAACGGATCTCAATTTCCTAGAGGCCATTTTTTCGTTCTTATTTGGCGATGGCAACCCCAATGCTGAACTCGAAGAAAAACGCTGGCGGGCGATCGCCACGGTCATCCGCAACAATGGCGGGGTCATCGTTGCTGAGCAAATTTCGCCGTATTTAGATGAGCTAGGAAGCAGCATCAGCCAAGAGTCTGAAGATTTTATGCTGCCCGTGCTGAGCCGGTTTAATGGTCGGCCCGAGGTTAGCCCTGAGGGTGGCTTGGTCTATCGCTTCCCTGAGTTGCAGGTGATGGCCACCGAATACCAGGCCAAAACGGTGTCGGCCTATTTGCGCGAAACCGAGTGGGAGTTTACCAAGGCAACCTCTAGCCAAAAGATGTGGGCGATCGGCCTGGGGGTTTTCAATATGGTCGGGGCGATCACCCTGGGTGCCCTGCTGCAAGACCCCACCCTCGCCGCTGAGATCGGCGGCCTCGTTGCCTTTACGGGCGGCATTTTTGGGTTCTTATTGGCCTATGCGGTCGCCTTTTTGGGGGTGCCCCTAGGTCGCTATTTCTGGCTCCAAGGTCGCAATAAATCTATCTCCGCTCGCAATGAACTGCGCCAAGAGAGGGCGATCGCCCTGAACCAGGCAGACGGTGACCTGCAAAAGAAAATCACCTTCGCCAGCCAGTTTGCCACCCGCACGATTGTGAGCGAAAAAGACCTCGCCTACACCACCGAAACCGACCTCACCGAGCAAGAAGCCGCTAACAAAGACAAAATCGACGCCGAGTGGGCAAAACGCCTAGAAGGTCTAGGCTAAACGCCATTAAAATGCTCCCCCTGAAGCCCAAGCAGCGCGCCTCCACCCAACCTATCGGTCAGCTTAAATTGATCGGAGATACTTAGTATGCGGTTTTGGTTGGGGGTGGCGTTGTGGGGTTACAAAGATTGGAAAGGGGAGTTTTTCCCGCCAAAGAGCCGTGTAACAGATTTTCTGACGCTCTATAGCCGCCGACTGACGACGGTGGAGGGCAACACGACGTTTTACTCGGTGCCCGATGCGGCCACGGTGCAACGGTGGGCGGCAGAAACCCCGGCAGGGTTTAAGTTTTGCCCGAAGTTGCCCCGTGACGTGACCCATCAGGGATCGTTGGCAGAACGACGGGAAGGGGCGATCGCCTTTCTCGACCGGATGCAGCCATTGGGCGATCGCCTCGGTCCGATCTTTGCCCAGTTGCCCCCCAGCTACAGCCCCAGCCAGTTTGAGGATCTCGCCGCTTTTCTGCAAACCTGGCCGACCGATCGCGCAGAACTTGCGCTCGAAGTGCGCCATGCCCAATGGTTTCAAGAGCCTTATGCACAGCGCCTCAACACCTTATTGACGGATCTAGGTATCGGTCGTGTTCTGCTCGATACGCGCCCGATTTATGACTGCCCCGATGATCCCCAAGTCTTATCAGAACGGAAGAAACCCCAGGTGCCCATCTGCACCGACACCCCCACAGATTTTTGTTTGGTGCGTTACATCAGCCACCCCGACTTTGCCTTCAACGCCCCCTACTGGGAAGAATGGGTGCCGCGCTTGGCGCAGTGGCTACGGGCTGGGAAGCGGGTATATTTCTTCGTGCATTGCCCCCAAGAGCAGCATTCTGTGACCTTCGCACGGCATCTACAAGCGCTCCTCGAAGCCGCCCAGGCTCCCGTCCCTCCCCTCCCTTGGAATGAATTGGCCGCACCGCCTGCTCAACTGAGCTTATTTTGAATCAGATAAATGGGCATGGGGACGGGCTTGCTCCCCACCTTGACTTGTCGCTCAAGCCGGGATTGGTTATGCGGTTGAAGATGACTGTTGAGGCTAGGATTCGCATTTATTTTGGTTGAGAAATTTAGGACAAGCCCTGGATATTGGGGCACTTTAACCGAGGAAGAGTGGTCAAAAGAGATTTGAATCGGCACAATAGGCAGTGTGTTGTGCGTCCTAACGGAGTGGTTTGTAAGTTTTATGGGTATGGGTAGATTCCGATGGCTCCAACGAATAGGGGGCTGGGTTCTTTTAGGACTGTTGACGTTGGGCTTGGTGGTAGGTGGTAGCTTGCCAGGGAGTGCTCAGATCCCAGTGCCAAACTTGGGAACCACCCCCACCGAAGCCCCAGCCCCACCGTCGGATGTTCGCCGGATTGGCACCATAGAAGTGATGCCCCTGGTTTTTCAGGGGCAATCGTTGTTTGAAATTACCGCCGAAACAGTTTATAACCGCAGTGCCCTAGGTGAGCAGATTCCGGTTGAAGTGCGGGTTCGGGGAATTCAAGAAAGCCTGTCTTATATTATTTCCCTCAATGACTTTTCATTGTTTGACGAAGAACTGACCTACAGCACAATCTACGACCCCGACACGCTGCTGGTTAGGGTCAGTATTTTGAATGAGCAAACCATTTTGACGGCTGCCGATGCGAACCGTTCGGCTCCGCAGGTGTTGATGACGGTCACTGACCGGGATGCGGAGTATCAGGGCATCCCCAAAGACGAGTTGGCACAGAATTGGCGCGAGCGTCTCCAACTCGTTTTGGTGGAAGAATTGCGCGATCGCCAACCCGAAGCCTTGTGGGAATGGCTGCGGCTGAGCGCAGGCGTTCTGATTTTGCTCTTGGGCATGAGCGGAGGTGGGTGGTTCTTACGAAAACGCCTCAGCCGCCGGAAGCACCGCCTGCAACTGCGGCAACAAGATGAATCCCCCGATCGCAAGAACGCAGATAGCATCGAACCGGAGACTGATCCGGCCTGGCAACTCGAACTCCTAGAAGCCCTAGAGCGTTACTTTGATTTGGAGCAGCGCCTCCGCTGGTTAGACTTTTTGAGGTGGTTGCTGACCTGGGGGCAAATTACGCTGTGGATCGTGGGGATCGCGGTGCTCATTGATGCGTTGCCCTTGTCGCAGGCTACTGCCTTGGATGTGTTGGTATCGCCCCTCTTGATCTTCCTGATTTGGGGCGCGGCTGGGTTGATCAAGCGGCTGGTAGATTTAGCGATCAATCGGGGAGCCACGTTCTGGCGCACCCAAAATGTGATGGGCGACGTGCAGCGGCGATCGCTCCGCATTACCACCCTCGCCAACGTCCTCAAGGGCATGGCCACATTCTTGATCTACTTCGTCTCCGTCCTCTACATGTTGGAGCTATTGGGGTTTAGCACCCAGTCGGTGTTGGCCTTTGGGGCAATCCTGGGGTTTGCCGTCTCCCTCGCCTCCCAAAATCTGATTCGGGATCTGGTCAATGGCTTTTTGATTTTGTTAGAAGACCAGTTTGCCATTGGCGATGTCATTGCTGTGGATGGGGTTTCGGGCTTTGTCGAAAACCTAAACCTGCGCACGACCCACCTGCGCGATGGCGAAGGGCGGCTGATTGTGTTGCCCAATAGCTTGATTAACCGCGTCGAAAACCTGACTCGAACATGGGCGCGGGTGGATCACACCATCACCGTTGCCTCCGATACGAATGTCCACCACGCCCTAGAGGTAATCCACACGGTGGCGCAGGAAATGTATGATGACCCAGATTGGCGATCGCTCCTCATTGAACCCCCCGAAGTGTTGGGCATCGACGATGTTTCCCATGAGGGCATCTTGATCCGCACTTGGCTAAAAACTCAACCGCTGAAGCAGTGGCTTGTTGGCCGCGAATTTCGGCTGCGGCTGAAGGCTGCCCTTGACCAGCACCACATCGAGCTGGGTATGCCCCAGCAGCGCGAGTGGCACCTTGACACCGCCCCCTCAGATGCCCCCGACTCGTTTACCAATGGCCATGAATCACCGCCCTCTGAAGATAGCTCTGAATCTAGCTCAAAAGCCATTTTTCATTCTTGATGCTCCGAGGAAAGACACCGGGTGTCTCCGAGGAAAGACACCGGGTGTCTCTGAGACACCCGGTGTCTGTGGGGAAATATTGAGGAAATTTGAGATTTTTCCTGTTTTCTGGGGAGCTAGGTAGAGTTGAGGAAGTGTTGTCGTCTGGGGCGCTTTGCCGTCCAGTGTTTTTGATGGAATCCTCCTCTCGCTCTTCGTCTGCTGGTTCAAGCGCTAAGCCCTTGCCCTCTTTGTGGCGCATCTTGCTGATTGTGATGTTGTTGCTGGGGGTTTTCTTCCGTTTGGTGTATTTGGATGGCAAGGTGTTTTGGGTTGATGAGGCGTTTACGGCGCTGCGGGTGTCGGGCTACACCGAAACGGAGGTTGTCCAAGCTTGGGCAGAGGAACCGCTGACAACGGTGGCAGCGTTGCAGCGCTATCAGTTTCCCTTGGGCGATCGCCCCCTCAGTGGCACCATCGGCGGGCTAGCTGCCTCAGAACCCCAGTTGCCGCCCCTATATTTTGTGTTAACCCGCTGGTGGGTGCAGCTTTGGGGCGACTCGATTGCGGTGATGCGAAGCTTAGGGGCGATCGCCAGCCTCGCCACCCTGCCCCTCCTCGCGCTCCTCTGCCGCGAACTCTTCCCCACCCGTGTGACCGCTTACCTAGCAGTCTGCCTGATGGCAGTATCCCCATTTCAGGTGATCTACGCCCAAGAAGCCCGCCCCTATAGCCTATGGACATTGCTCACAGTGGCCGCAAGTTGGGCGCTTTTGCGGGCATTACGCCGCCGTCGCTGGGGCGATTGGGTAGTGTATGGCCTGATGCTAACCCTCGCGCTCTACACCTTTGTTTACACCGTCTTTGTGATGCTGGCCCATGCCGCCTATGGGCTATGGGAACGCCGGAGCGCGCCACTTTCTCCACCCATCCTGCGGCCTATTTTAGTCAGCCAAGCTGCGGCGATAGTGGCATTTTTGCCGTGGCTAGGGGCGATCGCCCGTAACTGGCAGCAAGGACTCCAACTCGCCAGTTGGCAACGGCAACCCCTCCCCCAGCGCTTCTTAGCACTGCCCCTAGCCTGGATGACCCACATCAGCCGCACCTTTTTAGATTTTGACCCCACCTTTGGCTATGACCTCAGCCGCCTGTTCCCCTACCTTTTAGCCGTGTTGGCGATCCTCGTTGGGGTCATCTACAGCCTCTATCGCCTTTGGAAAACAGCACCCCCCAGCGCCAGTCGCTTCATTCTGTTGCTGTTAGTAATTCCGGCGTTGGGGGTGATTGTGCCCGATCTGCTGACCGGGGGGCAACAGTCTACCGTGAGTCGGTACTTTGTGCCCTGTTGGGTGGCCTTGGGGCTGGCGATCGCCCACACCCTCGCCAGTTGGCTGCCCCAGCGCCTCGCCGCCATCAGCCTCGCGGGGCTACTCACCCTCGGCGTCCTGTCCTGTGGCACCAGCGCCGCCGCCCTCTCGTGGTGGAATAAGGAAGGCGGCTACATTCCCTATGTGGCCTACCCCATCAACCAAACCGCAAATCCACTGATCATCAGCACTAGCGATTGGTGGCTCTTTTCCCTGGCTCACACCCTCCGCCCCGAAACCGCTCTGCAAATCATCACGCAACTTGACCAGGTTCCAGCGATCCCCGCTGGCTACAGCCACTATTTTCTCTACAGCGCCCCCCCAATCCTGCGCGATGCCCTTCAGCAGCAAGGCTTCCAACTCACCCCTTTCGACCAACTCGATCAAGTGCCACTCTTGTGCCTCACCCCCCCCGGAACCCCGCCCCAACCCTGCCCACCTACCCCAAATTAACCCCACCCCACGCCAGTCTCAACCACGATCACATCTCCATCACGATCACATCTCCATCAACGGCGAGAGTTATAGCCATAGTCGCAAAGCTCAAGACAGGCTAACGTCATTCCCATGGAAACGGGAATCCACGGGGCGTACAACCCCAAAGATGGATTCCCGCCTGCGCGAAATGACAGAGACGTATCCTCATTGATCACGGCTACCGCTATAGATCAAGACAGGCCAACGTCATTCCCGTGGAAACGGGAATCCATGGGGCGTACAACCCCAAAGATGGATTCCCGCCTACGCGGGAATGATAGAGACGTGTCCTCATTGATCACGTTGATCATGTTGATCACGGCTACCGCTATAGCGACAAGGGAATGTTTCAGGAAATAGGCAAGCTGATCCTGTAATTGGAAATAGAGGATAGTCTGCACCCAAACGCCTTTCCTAGGAGGCTGTTGTGGATCCTGTACTGAGTTGATTCCTCTGATCCCAGATGATCCCCCTTCACGTTCCTTCAATCCAGATGGATGGTGACTCCCGCTTCTCTAGGGGCGAGAGGGAAAAATTGGGGTGTCGAGTAAATCCGAGAAACCCCTAGGCATTTCCCGTCACCTTTCAGAATCGAACGCTAACTCCTCTTTCCTGAACCTATGGATATTCGCTCTCTCATCGCAGCGCAGTACCAAGCGCATGTGCAAGATTTTGCCCAGTCTGCCAAATTTCAACACCTTGAATCGGGGCAACTGTCAGGGGCAGAAGTTGACCAATTTATTGCCAATCTTTGCCAAGCCCACCTCAAAAGTCCACAAATCTTGGCGTTCCTCTACTCCGTAGCGCCCCCTGCCGCTGCTCCTGCCATTCAGCACAATATGTTGGAGGAGTTGGGGTTAGATGAAGAGGGCATCTGCCACCCCGATTTATTAATAGACCTAGCGGCGGCGGCGGGTTTTGATGCGGCTCAACGGGAAGCGCTGATCGTGGGGGCGCAGGAGCACCTACGAACCCTGTGTACCGACCCGTTGATGTTTGGCACGATCAAAGAATTGGGCTTGTCGGTGTTGCTCGAAGTCACCTGCTTTGAGTGGATGCTGTCGCGCTTAGCGAGCCGTATTGGCCAGGCATTGGAGGTTCATCGGGGGCTATCGCCACAAAGCCTCGCATGGTTTTTTCACCACTCCGAGGTAGACATTCGCCATGCCGAAGAGGGGGTCACTTCGGTGGTCGATTATCTCGCCTATTACGAGGTTGAGGCAGACGAGTTGGAGACGATCCTCGACATTACCTTTCGAGAAAATATCTTTATCAAGCGCTACTTTGGGGCGATCGCCCTCGCCCAAGAAACCCACATGCTAGAGGCTACCCCATGAAACCCGTGGCCGCGACTCTGATGGCTCTCCGCATTCCCTTTGTCGAAGCCTTTGCCCACAGCGTTCGATCTCGCACCTACTCTGACTCGATTGTGGTGCGCCTAGTCTTGGAGGATGGCACCGTTGGGTATGGCGAAGCGGTGGCGCGTCCCTATGTCACCGGGGAAACGGTGGAGTCTTGCTTAGACTTTATGGGCGCTCAAATTTGGCCTGTGGTGCAGCAAACCGATTACCTAGCCCCCCCGGCAGCAACAGCGGCGGGGTTGGGCTGGTTGCAGGCGATCGCCCAAACCCTGCCCATTGACCCCGCCGAAGGCACACCGGGCGGAGTCGTCGCCTGGAATGCGGCGCGGGCGGGCTGGGAACTGGCGCTCGTGGATGCGCTGCTGAAGGCAGAGGGGCGATCGCTCTCCCAGATCTTGCCGCCCCAGCGCTCTCAGGTCACCTATAGCGGCGTGATCACTGCTAGCAGCGTGGAATCGGCGGTGAAGATGGCAAAGCGGTTTAAGCAGTTTGCGATCCCTCACCTCAAAATCAAGGTGACGGGAGAGGGCGATCGCGACCGGGTCGCGGCCATTCGTGCGGCGGTTGGAGATGCGCCCTCGCTACGGATTGATGGCAATGGAGCTTATACGGTGGCAGGGGCGATCGCCACCTGCCAAGATCTGGCAGAATTTGCCATTACCAGCGCCGAGCAAATGATCCCCCGTGGCGATCGGGCAGATCTAGCGGCGGTGCAGGCGGCGGCTCCGATCCCCCAGATGGCCGATGAATCGCTGATTACCTTGGCCGATGCGGAGGCGCTGATTGCCGCCAACGCCTGCCAGTGGTTTAATCTGCGGATCTCGAAATGCGGTGGCTTGGCCAATACTGTGGCGATCGCCCACCTCGCCCAAGCGGCGGGAATCCGCTGCCAACTCGGCTGCCAAGTAGGCGAAACGGCTATTCTCTCCGCCGCCGGACGCCACCTCGCCGCCCACCTTCCCGTGGAATTTGTGGAAGGCTCCTACGGCAAACTCCTCCTCTCCCAAGACATCAGCCGTCATCCCCTCCACTTTGGCCACCAAGGCCACGCCCCCCTTCTCACCCGCCCCGGCCTTGGCATCGAAATCCTAGACAATCACCTAGAAACCTATGCCCACCAAACGATTTCACTGCATCTCTGAGCATCTCTGAGCATCCCTAATGGCGGCAGAAAGTCAGTTCCGACCTGATCCCCTCGTGCTGATCCCCTTGTGCTGATCCCCTTGTGCTGATCCCCTTGTGCTGATCCCCTTGTGTTGATCCCCTTGTGCTGATCCCCTTGTGCTGATCCCCTTGTGTTGATCCCCTTGTGTTGAGACCACTAAAATCCAAAATCCAAAACCGATCCTCCCATGGCCTTTCTCCTTCCCCAGTTGATTCGTTGGCGCGGGCATTCCCTGGCGCAACGGTTCGATGCCGCCGCCCAAGACCCAGAAGGGGCACAGCGATCGCTCCTGCTCGACCTGCTCAAGCGCCACCAAGACACGGCCTTCGGGAAGGAGCATTGCTTTAGTCGCATCCGCACTCCAGCGGAGTATCAGCGGGTGCCGTTGCATGACTACGAAGCCCTGCGCCCCTATGTGCAGCGCATGATGGACGGGGAATCGAACGTGCTCGTGAGCGATCCCGTGGAGATGTTTACCCTCACCAGTGGCACCACGGGCCAGCCCAAATACATCCCCGTTACCGCCGTTTCGGAAGCGCGGAACTCGGCGCTCATGCGGCAGTGGCTCTATCGCTTGTTGCCCGACCATCCCCAAGCGCTCAGCCGTGCCATTGTGGGGATCGTTAGTCCGGCGGTGGAGGGCTACACCCCCAGCGGAATTCCCTACGGCAGCTTGTCAGGGCGCATTTATCGGCAACTGCCGCCTTTCGTGCGCCGAGCCTATGCCATCCCCTATCCGGTCTTTGAAATCAAAGACTATGACAGCCGTTATTGGGCGATCGCCCGGTTTGCCCTAGCACGGCAAGTGTCAATGTTTTGCACCCCCAACCCCAGCACCTTGTTGCGCTTGGCGGCGGTGCTAGAGGCCCACCCCGACAGACTGATCCGCGCCATCCACGATGGCACCCTGGGGATCGATGGCGAAACGGCTGGGTTAGGGCGATCGCCCCTAGCTCAACTCTGCGCCCACCTGCGCCCCCAACCCCGGCGCGCCAAAGCCCTAGAGCGGGTGCTAGCCACCACCGGAACCCTGCATCCAAAGGACTGTTGGCCGCACCTAAAAGTGATCGGCTGCTGGACGGGGGGAAGCGTGGGCACCCAAGCCGAACGGTTGGCCGTGGGGTATGGGGCAGTGCCGCTGCGGGATCTGGGCTATCTGGCCAGCGAAGCACGGGTGACCTTGCCCTTGGGCGATCGCACCCCCAGCGGAGTCCTTGACCTCACCCTCAACTATTGCGAATTCATCCCCGAATCTGCCCTAGACGCCGAGCATCCGCCCGTCTACCTCAGCCATGAATTAGAGGTTGGGCAGCGCTACAGCATTTTGCTCACCACCCCCGGCGGACTCTATCGCTACCCGATCAACGACATCGTGGAGGTGACTGGGTTTTACCATCATGCGCCAATGCTGGCGTTTGTCCGCAAGGGCAAAGACATGAGCAACCTCACCGGAGAAAAGCTCCATGTCAACCAGATTTTGCTAGCGATGCGTCAGGTTCAACAGCAGTTGGGTTGGGCGATCGGGCCATACCAGTGGGTGCCCAACGTCGCAGACATGACCTATCACATTTATGTGGAATGGTTGGATGAACGGGGCGATCGCTGGATCCAAAACACCCTCCTTCCGGCTCTCGATGCCGCCCTCGCCCAACTCAACCCAGAATATGCCCAAAAACGCGCCTCCCAACGGCTCCATCGTCCCTGCCTCCACCCCATGCAGCCGGGCTGGGCAGAGGCCGTGATCCGCCAAGCGATCGCCCAAGGAACGCGCGATGCTCAATACAAATGGAACGTCCTCCCCCCTGATCCCCCACCCATCCTGCAGCCGTTCCTATGTGGCGACTTGCTAGATTGATCCCCAGATCAATCTGGGGATCAATCCCTAGACTTTGTGCCAGAAAAATTGGCGGGCGATCACCCTAGCTTCTAATCCCTGACCAGCATTCCAGCGAAACGGTGAGCCATCCTGGGGTTACAACGATGAACGCTCATCAGGCGATGGGGCTGAGCGCACCTCTAGCCGCAGGAGATAGACGGGGTTGAGCGGGTTGAGGCGGGTGAGCGAACCGACGGGGAGCGATCGCGCCAGTTGCACCTGCAAAAGGCGCGATCGCCACGCGCGATCCCCAGTTTTAGGCAAGGTGGCGAGCCATTGGGTTGCTTGGCTCAGGTGTTCGAGGGTGGCGATCGCCATCACCATCACGCCACCCAAATTCAGGCGACTGGCCACTTGGCTGAGGAGTGCCTGCAAGTGACCGCCGCTGCCACCGACAAACACCCGATCAGGAGCAGGCAAATCAGTGCAGGCATCTGGCGCGACACCCGCCACGGGGATCACGTTAGGAGTGTGGAATTGGGCGCAGTTTTGATGGATCAGGGCAACCCCGGCGGCGGTTTTTTCGATGGCATAGACCTGGGAGGTGGGGCACAGCCGCGCGATTTCGATGGAAACGGAGCCTGTGCCTGCGCCAATATCCCACACCACTTGGGAGGGATGCAGCGCCAGTTCTCCCAAGGCCAGCGTGCGGATTTCGCGCTTCGTCATCAAGCCAGGGCGATCGCCAAAACTGGCAAACGCCGCATCGGCAATGCCCAAGAGCGGCACCGCCTCCAGCCCTAGAGCCACAGCGTGGGGTTGACGCTGAAGAATCACCACATTCAACGGGGCACAGCGTTGCTGCACCAACGTTTGCGGGGTGTAAGGTTGAATCTGCTCGTCAGCGCCGCCCAGGTTTTCGCACACCCAGCATTGATAGGTCGCGGCCACATCGAGGCTGAGCAAGAGCGTGGCGATCGCCCCTGGGGTATAAACCGGGTCAGTGAGTACCGCGATCAGATCCGCTCCTTGCTGCAAACATTGGATCAGGGCATCGGGCGATCGCCCATGCAAGCTCACGATTCGGGCTTCTTGCCAGGGTAATTTGAGGCGGCTAAAGGCCAGTTGAATGGCGCTCAGGTGCGGGTGAAAGGTCAGAAGTGCCGCTGGAAACTGGTGTAAAAGTAAGCGCCCAAAGCCAAAAAAGAGGGGATCGCCAGAGGTTAAAACGACGATGAGCCGCCCATCTGGGAGTACACCCGGCGAAGAAGGAGAGGCGATCGCCCCTTCCGCTAAATACCGCTGCATTTGCTCAAACGCCTGCTGAAAGTCTGTCAGGGGCACCCGTGGAGCCGGGTGATCAGGAAAGTAGTGGAGATGGCGATCGCTCCCCACTAACAACCCCGCCCGCTGCACAATGTCTCGCACCGGATCTCTTAGCCCAGCAGATCCATCTAACCCAATCCCCACCACCTGAATGGGCGTGAGCGCTAGCCCCTGCCCCCCCTCTATTCCCCGGTTCTCAAAGGCTGTTCCCATGAATTCCATCGCGATCTAACATGATCCAATTTAAACCTAGCGACCGCTCTCAAGCTTGCTGAATGGGGCACAGAATTTAGATCTGGGCTGAGCCGATCCATCGGCATACCTCTTTGAGGGGATCATCCAACAAAGCCTGTTGCCGGTTGTGATCGAGATCATCCAAAGACCGCTGCAGCATTTGGGCGAATGAATCTTCCGACCGATCCGTTTGAGTTTTAGGGAAGTCGCCGCCTAACGGATCCATCTGAGTTCTACTGAATGGATCCTTTAACAGATCCGCTTGAGTTGAGCTGGGGCGATCGCCCCCAAAACTAGGCTGAGTCCTAGGGATCTCAATCCCGTTAAATGGATCCTCTAAAAGATCCCTCTGCGCCGCCCGATTGAAGCGATCGCCCAAGAAATCAGCTTGAAGCTTGTTCAATGGATCGTCTAACCGATTTTGCAAAGTCCCATCCCACGAAGCATTCGACCCATCTGATTGCATTCCCTCCATGTGGTGCTCCCCTAAATTCTCTACTGTCCGATCAGGTGCGTCTGCACAACCCATCTCACCAAACGCAATAAAATATAAACGAAGCCTGCGATCGCCTATCTATCCGGCGCAAGCGTTTGTTATGGTGCGCCGATACAATCTATCCTTAGCCCTTTACTGATCTCTAATATCCTCGGTTGGTGGATGCCATCCAGCAGATATCCAAGCTTGTCTGCCTGCCACAGCATCAGGATTGTTTAATTGCAGAGTTTAACTGCAGAGCCAAAACAATCGCTCGACTACTAGCAGTTAAGCCGGAAATATAAGCACTATTACTTATCCATGCAACATGACGCGCCCCTTTTTGTTTGCGAGGATTAGCCACCTTAACATTGCGGTTTGTCACTAGATCTGGAGCGTGAGTTTACGCCCTTTTACCCTTGTTAAGGGCTATGTAGCTGAGTTGTAGCTGAGTTAAGGTACAGCGGCTCCGGTTTCATCCCAGGCTAAGCCCAGCAGTGCATTCAGAATCGCCGCTGCCACTGGCGATCCTCCCTTTCGACCCGTCACACAGATCTGAGGTACGGGGGTTTGCTGCAAAGCGGTTTTTGATTCCAGCACCGATACAAACCCCACGGGTGCGCCAATGATCAGCGCTGGCAAAGGCAAGCCCTCGGTGACGGCTTGGGTACAGAGGCGGCACAACGCCAGTAAGGCTGTGGGTGCGTTGCCAATGACGTAAATTCCGTGGGGCACCTGCTGCCAACAGACCTCTAACCCAGTTTCTGTGAGAGTTTTGCCCGGAAGTGCCGTCGCTGCTTGCTCCACCGCCACCCACAGCGGATTGCCAAAGGTTTTGGCCACCCGTCCTGCAATTCCTTGGCGCACCATGCCGACATCGGCCACAATCGGGGTTCCTTGCCGAAGCGCGGCGATCGCCCGGGCGATCGCCCCCTCCCCAAATCGGACTAATTCCCGAAACTCAAAATCTGCAGTGCTATGAATCACCCGTCTCACAATGGCATACTCAGCCGCTGACAAGCGGCTCATCCCCGGCTTTTCCCAGGTCTGCATTTCTCGATCAATAATCTCAAAACTTTCCAACACAATTGGATGATCTAACCCCGACCCTGTCATCTCCATCCTTCCCGATGCAATCTAACGAGTAACTGTGAGCTTATAAATATGGATGATAAATATAGATGTAAGGTGTGGAAGCCCACTCTAGGATCCTTAGCTAGTAATCCTTGGCGGAGATCTGTCTACCGTTGGGCCGTTCAGACAAGGGGATTAAGCCCTCTGTTCGGAGTTGCTGAATTTACGCCGCCGAGGATTAGGTGGGTTTTCGTGGGCGATCGCCGCCACAGCCGCCACGGTAGGATCCACAAATCTCTGCAAGCATCTAGAAAAAGCTCTACAAACTAAAAAAGTAGACCTTGATCCGTAATTTCTAGGAAATCTAGTTGAATTTATCGTTTACTTCCGCTTTAACTTGGGTACTCTAAAGCCAACCTGTCTTCAGTTTCACTGAGGCAGCATCCATTTTCTTGTGCATCAGGGCATATCGTTCCTCAACAGCCACTTTTCCAAGGCAAAATTACTCTTCTCAATAGCGGCGAATAGAGAACAATCTACTACCATAGACCATAGATGCGGCTCCTTGAGGCATCAGGCTGCACTCGCCTAAACCTGGCCTAAACTAGGATGCATGCACCCATCGACTCATCCGCTCTCAGTAGCTCTCTCTAGAAACCTAGAGAAATCTGGCTATTCCCATAGGAGGTTCACTGGAAGCCCCTCCCCATCGGGATCGCCGTTTGAGCGAGTGAGTCAGAGCTATGGCCATCCCAGACCTTTTTGTTCCACCCATTCCCTTTAAGCTGCTCATCCATGACCGCCCTACAGTCGCCCGATCCGTCGATTGCCTATCCCTCCAAAACCATCCAACGGGCTGAGCGAGCCGCGCGATGCGCCCCGTTTCAGCCTCTTTTGTATAAGGAAATGCAGCACCAGGGAGTGGCGTTGAGGGCGATCGCCAGTCGAGCCGGCGTGCAAAACCACTATACTCAGCGCCCTCTCCCAGAGTTAGTAGTCGAAAATAACCTACTCTGGCTAATTCAGGTGGGGCTGTTGCGCCGAGAAGTGGATGGCCAAGGGTTAACCGACAGTTTTCGCATCACCCCCCTAGGTCGGCAACTGCTACAGCGCTGGAATGGAACGGGGTTTCCGCCCCACCCCCCCTTGCTGCTGCGGCTGCAAAATCTGGTCAGCCGCTGGATGCAACTGCCAGGCCTGCAATAAAATCCTAATGAATGAAAGTAGGGCTTGTAAGGCTTACTTCTCGCTTCTCGATTAACGGCCAGTTGCTCACGGCCTATCCGATGGCCTAATACGATGGCCTAATACGATGGCCTAATACACAGACAGATATTCTCTTGGGTTTTGGAGGTTTTGGATGAAATCCATCATGGTCGTGGGAACGACTTCTCATGCCGGGAAGTCTATGCTGACCACTGCCCTTTGCCGCATCTTGAGTCGGCAGGGTTGGCAAGTGACACCCTTCAAGGGTCAGAACATGGCGCTGAATGCCTATGTCACAGCCAACGGCGGCGAAATTGGCCATGCCCAGGCCGTACAAGCGTGGGCCGCAGGGATTGCACCCCGGGTGGAGATGAACCCGATTTTGCTCAAGCCCCAGGGAGACATGACCTCCCAAGTAATTCTCAAGGGCAAACCTGTGGGCAAGGTTGGCGCAGCTGAATATTACGAGCAATTGTTTGAGCCAGGGTGGCAAGCCATCGAAGAGTCGCTCAAACGCCTAGGCGAAGAATTTGACCTCGTCATCTGCGAGGGGGCTGGAAGCCCTGTAGAGGTCAACATCAAACACCGTGACCTCACGAATATGCGGGTGGCATGCTACCTAAATGCGCCCACATTGCTGATTGTCGATATTGACCGAGGCGGAGCCTTTGCCCAGGTCATTGGCACCCTCGAACTCCTCGAACCCGAGGAGCGCGCCCTGATCAAAGGGGTTGTGATCAACAAGTTTAGAGGACAGCGATCGCTCCTCCAACCCGGCATCGATTGGCTCGAAAACCGCACAGGGATCCCCGTTCTTGCCGTAATTCCCTGGTTCGAGAATGCCTTTCCGGCTGAAGATTCGCTCTCGCTGCTCGATCGCCCCGGCAAAAAAGCCGGGAGTGAACTCAACATTGCAGTGATTCGCCTTCCACGCATTGCCAACTTTACAGACTTTGATCCCCTGGATGCCGAGCCAACCGTAAACGTTCGCTACGTCAGCCTCAAAGATTCCTTGGGCTATCCTGATGCCGTCATTCTACCCGGATCTAAAACCACCATCGCCGACCTCATCGCACTGCAAAAAACAGGCATGGCCGAGGCTATCCAAGACTACGCGGCCTCGGGTGGCACGGTCATGGGCATCTGCGGTGGCTATCAAATGATGGGTAAAATGTTGGCCGATCCCGAAGGCGTAGAAGGCCATGAAGGCCGCTTCAAAGGGTTAGATCTATTTCCCCTGAAGACCGTGATTACGGGACAAAAGGTGTCGCGTCAGCGCCAAGTGACCTCCAACTATCCCCAGGCTGGTCTTCCCGTATCGGGGTATGAACTCCACCAAGGCCGCAGCCACCTAGCCGAAGAAGAAGGGCCCGATGCCGTGCAGTACCATGCCATGTTTGAAGACAAGGTATTAGGGGCTGTCGATTCCACCCAATCTCTATGGGGCACTTATTTACATGGCATTTTTGATAATGGAGCGTGGCGACGTGCCTGGCTCAACCGCCTGCGCCAACAGCGCGGTCTAAAATCATTGCCAACCGGAATTTCTAACTACCGCGAACAGCGCGAAATGATGTTAGACAGCCTTGCAGATGTGGTGGAGTCGCATCTGGACGTCAAAAAAATCACCGATTTACTCAGTTAATCGGCGGCAGTTAATCGGCGGCAGTTAATCGGCGGCAGTTAATCGGCGGAACTGAAGTTGAGAAACCAGTTTATTGACGCGGCCTAAATTCTGATTCTTGAGGAAGGCTCGTTAGGGTTGCGCGATCGCCATCAGTGCCACCTCCCAAACCAAGCGCGGCTGGGCATAGCGCAAGAGTTGACGGCGCACGGTTTCTAAGGTTTTGAGCAGATGGGGTTGGTGGTATTGCTGCCAATAATAATGTTGCAAGTATTGCACCAGCCAAAGTTGGGCATCGGAGTCGAGGGTGCGATGGATTTGAGCCGCGAGGTCGAGGGCACGGCGCAAGGACGTGGGCACCTGTCGCAATTCGGTTAGGAGCTCGGCGGGGATCGCTTGTAATTGCTCCCATTGGGCGATCGCCACTCCAGGGCTACCCTGAGCCAAGGCCAATATTTCGGGTTGTTGCAAAATCTCTGCCTGATGTTGGCGGTGCAGCACCGTGGCCACATCGGCATCGCTCAGACGGCGGAACGGAATGCGTTGGCAACGCGACACGAGGGTAGGTAGCAAGGATTCTAGATCAGGAGCCAGCAAGATCAAGGTCGCGTTACCCGGTTCTTCGAGGGTTTTCAGCAACCCATTAGCCGCGCCTTCAGCCATGGTTTCGCTAGCCTCTAAGACCACCACCAACCGCTCACTTTCTAATGATGGGCGACCGAGAAACTGCGCAATCTCCCGAATTTGTTCGAGGCGAATTTGGGGAGGAGCTTTGCGCTTGATCCCCAACTCAGTGGCCTCTGCTGGGGTAACGCGCTTGCCCTGGTGGAGATAGGTCGGCTCGACCCAGAGCAAGTCAGGGTGGTTGCGATGGGCAATCCGCTGGTTTAGCCCAGGAGCCTGTGCCGCTTGGGGATCAGCGGCTAATAGGAGCCGAATAAAACACTCGGCAACCGCTTGCCGCCCCGTGCCATGGGGCCCCACAAACAAGTAGGCCGGGGCAACTCGGTGACGGGCGATCGCCGCTTTCAATAACTCAATGGCCGCTCGCTGCCCTACCACCGAGGCAAACACGGCCTCCAATCCTGCATTATCCATGGGCTACCCGATGATGAAAGAACGTTTGCCACACACACTAGAAGCATCACAGCGCCTTGGCTCGGGGCTTTGGGCTGATCAAGCCCTGTAGATTCTTACATGGACGAACATGACGCGAGTGGATAGAAGGCTTTGCAGCCCAATCCTCATCCACCGAATGAAAGAGCATAGTCCGAGGTTCTAATTGCCCCAACTTGATCACAGCAAATCTCCATACCATCTCTGGAGCGCTGATTCTATCGCCGACTGAACGTGACTAAAGACGGTATCTGGGTCATGGCTGGCCTCAATTCGCACGGTGCGATCGGGCTGCTGCTGTGCTATGGTCGCAAATCCTTGCTGCACTCGCTGATGAAAGCCCAAGCTATTTTGCTCCATGCGATCGGCAACCCCGCGCTTTTGGGTCCGCGCCAGCCCCAGTTCGGCTGGGAGATCGAGCCAAAGGGTGAGGTCACTGCTCAGCCCGTGGGTGGCAATTTGGTTGAGGTGATGGATCAACGCTAAATCTAGGCCGCGCCCATACCCCTGGTATGCCACTGTCGAGTCAACAAAGCGATCGCACAAAATAATGACCCCAGATTCTAAAAGGGGGCGCAGTTGTTGGTCTACATGCTGCGCGCGGTCGGCGGCATAGAGCAAAAGCTCGGTGCGATCGCCCATCCCTTCCCCCTCCGTGGGCGTCAGCAACAACTGGCGAATGGCCTGCCCTAACTGGGTTCCCCCTGGCTCCCGTGTCACCACAACATCGCTCAAAATACCCTGATCTTGGAGCCGCCGCCACAGATCGCTAGAGCGCAGCCAATCGTGCGATCGCTTTAACTGCGTAGACTTCCCGCCCCCTTCGACCCCCTCAAATACAATCAAGCGCCCCCGAACAGCCACATGCCTCCCTATCGCTTAATGCGTTATTTTTCCTAATCACTAAGACATTTTTAATTAGTTTTACTCATGGCTGGCGCTCAATGAAACTTTATCGTTGGCTTCATCGTCACCATCCCCCATGACGCCACCCCCAGCAATGCATCCTTACCCAGAAACCGATTTGGTATCGAAGAAGGCGTCCTGGCAAACCACGGCATCCAAACCCCTAGCCTCTTCATCTACTGGCAGATTGCCCGCACCTCATTCAAGAAAAAATGTCTCAACCGTTTGCCTAAAGGTTCTTAAGACCGCCGCATGGTCAACCTCAAATAACTCGAAAAATGTTCACCATGCGTTAAAAAAACGAACGAGAGACATGTAGGATACGAACATATACGTTAAGTTAAATGTATAAAGGTCAGCATAACCTGTTGTTGACCGCCCTCTTGGAAAACAGCTTGGCCGCCTGACACCTATCTCTGTGCCGGTTTCACACACAAACGGGTTAAGACGGTAAGCTGTACAGATAATTTGCACACCCGTGATGATAGTTTTTAATAGAGCGACTCAGGACGATGAAGCGATGGCATGAGATTGACGACATTGCTGAGCAAAAGGATAAACCATTGGCTGAAAGGCCTGAAAGTTCATTCAGATTTTGCGAAACCATACAGTTATTTAGCAGCACCAAATTGATTTGTCTCTCGTTCGTCCTTGTCTAAGTTATTCCTTCTATTCATCGGTTTTTGAATTTGCCCACTCAGGGAGTTGAGTATGGCCCGGTATTCTAGCCTCTTTACAGTTTCAAGCCCCATGGAGTCGTTTCGCCAACGGCTGAGTGACTTGTTGCGATCCTGCGACTGTGATGTCATCTATGATGTCAAGGATTATATGGTAGCGCGGGAAGTGCCTGGGCACGTCTCCTTTTCTAGCCTGGTTACGGTGGAGGTTTTGATTGACCCAGTCATTCATTCCGACGCCGAAGTGCGCATGAATATAGTCGTCAAAAACGAAGAACTTCCTCTGAAGCAAGATAACCACTGCCGCCGGAGGTTTAATCAGCTCTACGATGCATTCACCAGCAGTCATGATTGGCATTTGATCGAGAGCATCCCAGCCGTTTAAGCGGCAACTTTAAGAGCCTATTCAAAGCATCTACCTTCTTGAGTTTCTAGGGGATCAGAAGGGCACCTCCTGTCGGCGGCGATTGCAGGGATTGATGGGAAGATCAAAAAGATTGATGGAAAAACCAAAAGATTGATGGAGAAATCAAAAGACGAGCATCTAAGCCTTTAGGGGCGAACGGCTCGTCTTTTGTTGCTATGGATGCGGCTGTTATGGATGCGGCATTATCCCAAGGGCTAGACATTCGGCTCCTTGAGATTTTGAGGGTCAACCATTGGGGCAGAGACTCTGAAAAGTCTCACAGGGAGTGGAAGTACTGATTTTTGCGGACTAATCTAAACTTAAGGAAGGTGCAGATCTTTTTGTCTATCCAGATGCTCTTGTGAGAACGACTGAGTTAGTCTACTTGTAACGAGGCTGCTTGTAATGAGGCTGCTTGTAA
>Ga0105044_10000185_pt1 | contig 69881 bp, 48 predicted proteins | sample MAT01_FD_78092 | JGI IMG/M metagenome (GOLD analysis project Ga0105044, IMG submission 78092) | Freshwater microbial communities from Lake Fryxell liftoff mats and glacier meltwater in Antarctica - MAT-01 | ecosystem: Environmental > Aquatic > Freshwater > Ice > Liftoff microbial mat | place...
AACGTCCCTCGCAACGGTCGGTGCCGGCGTCGCGTTTACGGTCTGTCTGCGCATGCCGATGGAGGATGGCCGGGGCCGAACGGTTCACGACAACCTACCCGCCCTGCTGGCTGCCGACCCCGTGCCGAACTCGGCCAAATTGCTGGAATTCGGCTTCGTCGATGGGGACTGGTACGAAACGACGACGCTCGCTCGGGCGCTGCAGCGCGCGCAGATCGCGTGTTACGTCCAGCCTGGCTGGCGGGTGATGTTCGGCGAGGATAAGGTATTCGAAAATCAAGGACATCTCCTGGAGCGAGACGCGGTTTCGAGGTGGCAGGTCGTGCTCCGGGCGACACATCCCGACGCGCTCCCTCTCACCTCGGAACACGGGGTTCGTTTTCCGGCGGTCAAAACCCTTGGAGCGCTCCCCGCGACGATCTCCTTTGCCAGCAACGGCAGCCACGACGATTTCCGGGTGTACGGGATTTGTCCGCGCGATCCCGAGAGCGACTGGGTCTGGACGGAAGCGAAGGTGGCGGTGCTCGACTTTGTCGCCGCAAAACAGGACGACGACGTCCTCCTCACGCTCGACGCCGGTGCGATCGTGACCTCGGCACGCCGTGGCGGTCAGCGCGTCGGCGTGATCGTGAACGGAGAAAAGCTCGCGCAGTGGCATCTCACCGCGCGCGCCCAACACTCGGTCCGAATTCCCGCGGCGCTCTGGAACCGACGCCGTGCGGTGCGCGTCATCCTGGAGATTCCCGACGCGGTCGTGCCGGCTTCCGTTTTCGGCTCCGGCGAGCGTCGCCAGCTCGGCCTTTCTTTGCACAACCTCGCCTTCGTGCCCGTCCCCGAGACGAACGCGATCGTCACTTCGCGGGAATGACCGTTCCGCCTTCCATTCGTCCGGCCCTGCTCTTCCTCGCTCTGCTTGTCCTTCTTGCGACCGTGAACGGCCGGTTCTACTTCGCTACGCCGTACCACGAATATGGAGACCTGGCGGTCAATGCGCTTCAGATCGACCGCGCCAAACACTTTGGCGAACTCTACGGAAACTACTCTCGCTTCGAATTCAACCACCCCGGTCCGGCGTTATTTTACGTTTATGCGTGGTCCGAGGCGCTCTTCGTCGATCTCTTGCACGTCTGCCCGACGCCCCACAATGCCCACGCGCTGGCAGGCCTCGCGGTGCAATGCTTCTTTTTCGTTCTGGGTCTGACCATTGCGGGCGGCTGGATTCGGGCGCCGCTCTTTCTTCCCCTCGCCCTCCTCTTCGGAGCGATCCATTTCGGCTTGGCTAAGGATGCGTTCATCAGCATCTGGCCCCCCAACGTGCTGGCGATGCCGTTCTTCGCCTTTGCGATCGCCTGCATCTCGCTCGGTGGAGGACGCGGCCAGCATCTCGCCTGGGTTGTGCTGAGCGGCTCCGTGCTGGTTCACGCCCACGTGGCGCAACCTTTGTTCGTGGGCACACTCTTTCTCTTCGCCTACACGACGTTCCTCGAGACGAGGGAATCGCAGGTGCCGGGCGGCGAACCGGACCCGAGCGTCTGGCGGATCGTCGAAAACGCTCCGGAAGGCGTCGGCTTTCCCGTCTTCGACCGGCTGCGTATCGTCTGCGGCCCTACGCCGCTCTCGCCTTCCGACGGACGGATCGGCTTCGTGACCGGCGGTAATCTCGACCAGTATCGGCTCTACGGCTTTTGGTCGCCGGACGAGGGCACGGCCTGGGCTCACAAGCAACGCAGCGCGCTGCAGTTCGAACCCGGCCCGGCCGGTCGCGACGTGATCCTGTCGATCGCCTGGCGACCGGAATCCGTCGGTCAAAAAGTGGAGCTTCGGTACAATCGTCAAATCGTCTTCACCGGCTCGATTCGAACCGAGGAGCTGCTCGCCGTGCGCATTCCGCGGCATGTCTGGAACGCCGACGAGGTCGCGCTTCTCGAGTTCATTCTGTCGGATCCCCTCCACCCGGTTCCCGGCGAGGAGGCCTTGAAGGTCAATCGCCCCGGCCTCGGCGTCTCCGCGGTGACGACGACGTACGTTCTCCCTTGAAATGATTCTCGTCGATCTCAGCCACACGAGCCACACGCGGGCCCGGACCGGGGTGCAGCGCGTGTGCCGTCGTCTATATCGGGCGCTCTCCGCCAAAGGCGAGACGTCTTCGACGCTCGCCGGCGGGAGCGATCCGAATCGCTTCTGCGAACCCGTCACATGGGACCCCTATGCCCGAACCTGGCGCGCGCTCGAAGCGCCGGAACGCAGGCTTCTGGACGAAGAAGGAACCGCCAAAGCTCGCGGTGCCCGCTGGCCGTGGCGGGCACGTCTGCAAGGACGCGTCACCCGATGGTTGAACCGTCCCGCTACCCCTCTCCCGGCCGCCGACGGGCTGATCGTCCCGGAGATTTTTTCGCCGGCGGTCGCCTCCGCACTCCCTGCACTTTTCGCAAAAAACCGCGGACCGCGGATCGCCTTGTTTCATGACGCGATTGCGCTGAAACTGCCGGAATTGACGCCCGCCAAGACGGTCGCTCGTTTTCCCGGGTACCTTCGCGAGCTCCTCCAATTCGACGGGGTCGCCGCCGTCTCGGAGGACTCGCGAACAGCCTTGATCGACTGGTGGCGCTGGTTGGGCATCCAGCAGCCCCCCGAGGTCATCGCGCTCCCCCTGGGCATCGATCCGCCCGCAAAAGACACAGTGCTCGCGCGCACGTCCTCCGTGCCCATCCTCTTGTCGGTCGGCAGCCTGGAAGGACGGAAAAATCACCTCGCCCTGCTCGAGGCCTGCGAAACGCTTTGGCAGCAAGGGCACGCCTTCGAGCTGCGTTTGATCGGTCTCGTCCACCCGCAAACGGGACGCACCGCCCTCGACTGCGCGAACCGGTTGCAAGCCTCGGGTCGGCCGATCCGTTACGACGGCGCGGTCGACGACCGCTCGTTGAATTCGGCCTACCACGAATGTGCCTTCACAGTTTACCCATCGCTGATGGAAGGCTTTGGACTGCCCGTCCTCGAAAGTCTCAGCTACGGAAAACCCTGCATCTGCTCGGCCCGCGGGGCGCTCGGCGAGTCGACACGCGGCGGCGGTTGCCTCGCACTCCCGGCGGTCGACGCGTCCTCTCTCGCGTCCGCGATCGGCTGGCTCCTGACCAAGCCCGACCACCGCGCTCAGCTGGCCTTCGCCGCGCGCGCGCGGGTCAACAAGACATGGTCGACCTATGCCGACGAACTGCTTGCTTGGATGAATACCCTGAAAAAACGTCTGCCCACGACCCGGTGAAACGATTTGCTAAGCCCTCGTATTGAGGGCTACAGTGGCGATCTCTTCATGGCGTTTTCCCTCTTCACCAAAAACAAGAAGGCGTTGCTCGAACGCTGTCGCGACGACTATGCGACGAAGATGCGGCTGAAATATGCGCCCTACTATCACGCGATGGAGGCGCAGACTGGCACGACGGTCCGACTGAACGGTCGCGACATGATCATGTTGTCCAGCAACGATTACCTCGGCTTCTCCTTCCACCCCAAAGTCATCGAATCCGCCCGCGCCGCTCTGCTCGAATGGGGAACCAGCACCACCGGTGCCCGCCCTTCGAACGGTTCGCGGATTTTTCACCTCGAGTTGGAGGAAGCCCTGGCCGCCTTCCTCGGTCGCGAAGCCTGTCACGTGCATTCCGCCGGCTATCTCTCGGTCATGGCTAGTGTCACGACCTACGCCCAAAAGGGAGATCTCATCCTGGCGGACAAAAACCTCCATTCCTGTCTCTGGGACGGCATTCGCCTCTCCCACGCCTCGGTCGAGCGGTTTTCGCACAACAACCCCGACGGGCTGCGCGAGGTCCTCTCCAGCATCGCCGCCGACGTCCCGAAAATGCTCGTCGTCGAAGGCGTCTATTCCATGGAAGGGCATATCGCGCGGCTTCCCGAACTGATCGCCCTCGGGACGGAGCACGATTGCTTCACGGTGCTCGACGATGCCCATGGTTTCGGTGTGCTCGGACGTCAGGGACGCGGCACAGTCGACCACTTCGGACTGAACGATAAGGTCGACCTCATCTGCGGAAGCCTCTCGAAGTCGCTGGCCAGCACCGGCGGCTTCGTCTCCGGGTCTCGCGAGACCATCGAGTATCTGCGGACCAACTCGAAGCAGACCATCTTCTCCGCCGCGATCGCACCCAGTCAGGCCGCCGCGGCCCGAACGTCCCTCGAACTGATGCAGTCCGAGCCCGAACATCTGGAGAAATTGTGGAAAAATACCCGCCGCTATATCGCGATGTTGAAGAGTCTCGGTTTGGACACGTGGGAAACGGCTACACCTGCCGTGCCGATCGTGCTCGGTTCGCGCGAACTGGCCTACCGGTTTTGGAATGCGCTGATGGAAAAGGGGGTCTTCACCGTGATGTCGATCGTCCCGGCGGTCCCGCCGGGCAAGGACTTGATTCGCACCGCGGTCTCGGCGATGCACAGCGACGAACAGCTGGATCGCATCGGCGAGGCGATGACCTACGCGGTCAAATCGATGTAGGTTGCCCCACTCGGCGGAGCGATCGGGCGCAGCAATGGGAAGTCGGAGCGATTTTACATGAGGTCGCAGAGGAAACGAAGTAAGAGCCTTGAGAATTCTGCGGACATCGTCCTACACGTAATTGCACTTGTCTGAGTTTACTCATTCGAGGCAAACCTAACCTGTAATCCACTATCCGCGCTCCGACTTTCGGACGCGAAGACCACCCCTCTGCTTCCTCTGCGACCTCCTGTAAAGTCGGTTGAAACGCTCGATTCTTCGGACTGAACTTGGTGTCGGGTTGAACACACCTTGCAGTCAAACGCATACCGCCCGCAACGACGCGGCAGTCTCCGACCAGGTAGGTAGACGCCGTCCGACCGCCTCATCGGCCAACGCCTGCCAAGCGGTATCGTCCGTGAGGATACGACGCAGTCCCTCCGCCCATCCGGCACGATCGGCGACCGGGATGGCCAGGCAGCCGCCCGCCTCGGTGTTTTCTCGTAGGACCGGAAGATCGTTGCAGAGGCAGGGCACACCGAACCAGAGCGACTCCAACAACGGCAGTCCGCACCCCTCGGCCAACGTGGGGAAGACCGTCACGCGCGCCCGAGCGTACAACTTGGCCAGGACAGCATCCCCCGCGCCGTCGTAGAACTCGAGGCGACCCGGGAAGCGACGCCGCAGCGCCCGGATACGCGCGGCGAGGGGACGACCGAAATGCGGGTTGACCCGTCCCACGACATGAAGGGTAAACGCAAGCCCCTGGGTCCAGAGATCCTCCGCAACGTCGAGCACATGGGTCTGATTTTTTCGCGGTTCGAGGATGCCCACCGCGAGGGCGTGAGCGCCGGGCGCATCCAGTCGCCGCAAGGGCCGCGACTGGCGAAGCCCGTCCGCTCCGAGCGCGATCGTGCTGACCTCCGCAAGCGGCTTCACGCCTTGCCATCGCCAGAACTCCAGCAACTCCAGACGACTGGTTTCCGAAACGGCAAAAACCCGATCGAACAAAGCCAGCTCCTTCATGTAGCTCGCGTGCCTCCCCACGCTTTGCGGCCAGGTGATGTGCGGAAACTTCAACGGTATCGCGTCATGAAACACCGCCGCGCGACGACACGCCCGCGTGCGCAGCCACTCCGCCCAACCGTGACGTTCGGCGTCGGAGAAGAGTTCGCTGGTGAAAAACCAGTCGGTCGCCTTGACCGCCCGGTCCCATTTGGGCCAGACGACCGGCGTCAGAACCGACCCCCATTCGTCGCGCAACCGCGAACTCACTCGCGTGAGCCCCGAACGATGGCGAGCGGATCCGGTTTTGGTGAGATCGAAATAAAGCATTGCAGGTGAGGGACTATACCGCCGCTACAAACAGCCCATGGATGCGGGCGGCGTTTCGATGGGCGTCGAAATTCAGCTCCACCCACTGGCGGGCGGCAAGGCGCACGCGCTCGCAGAGGGCGTCGTCCGACGCGACGCGTTGGAGCGCCTGCACCCACGCCGCAGACGATTCGACGGGTGCGACCAAACCCGTGACTTCATCGGTAATCGCTTCGGTCGTCCCCGCCGCCGGCGAGGTGATCACGACGGTGCCCGCACTCATCGCTTCGGGAATCACGTTCGGCAAACCGTCACGGTCACCCGAAGCGGTCACGACGCCGGTGTGGATCAAGACGTCCGCCCAGGCCAATTCGTCGGCGACTTCCGCTTGAGTGCGGTGTCCGCGAAAGCGGACTACGTTTTCCAGACCGAGCGACGCCACCTGCGCCATGAGTGCCTCTCGAAGAGGCCCCTCTCCGAGCAACCGTGCCTCGAACTCCACCCCAGCCTGCCGCAACGCAGCGTAGATCTCGATCTGGCGGTCGAGTCCCTTTTTTTCCACCAAACGCGCAATGCAGACGATGCGGAGCGCGCTGCGCCGTGCGCGAAGCGGTTTTAGCGGGGGAAAACGCTCCAGACCGCGCCGAATGACGTGAATTTTACCCCCGTCCAGCCCACGCCCAATCAGCGAAGCGCGCGCCATCTCGGTCGAGGTATGGACGAAAGCCGCGTCGGCGAGCTTCTCGTTTAGCCACCAATCGCCACCGTGCTCATAAACATCGTAGGCGTGGGCGGCCGCGCTAAAGCGGACTCCCGTCAACTTCGCCAAAATCCAAGCTGCGGTCGCCGGAGCGCCACCCCACGCCGCGTGAATGAGATCCGGCGGATTCTGTCGGAACTCGCGGGCCATGACTCCGGCGAAACCCGCGCCGAGCATGTTCTCCCAAAAATTCAACCCCGACGGCGCCCGCCGCACGAAAAGGCCGTGCAGGAGGACGCGCAACAAATCCCAGCGGGTCAACGCCGCCCAGGGAACGATCCAGACCAGCGTGAGCATGCGCCACGGATTGAAACACGCCACCTTCAGGCCTCGAAACTCGGGCTCGCCGCCCCACAACGAATACACCCGAAGGTTGACCTCGAGCGGAAGCATGCCCGCGATTTCGCGCTGCAGAAACGTCTCCGTCGATTTCGGAAACGTGGTGAACAGATAGGCGACCGTGATCGGCGGGGAGGACACGACGGGCAGGAAACGCGATCCTACGGTTTTACCCACCCATTCGACCCGTTCGACGGAGGGAAGGCGGTTCGCGTCACGGCAATCCCCGCCGTCCCGCTCGCCAAGCCGACGATCTCGTCGATCAACAGCGTGGGGTCCTCCTCGTACCGCAGGGACAGAAACGCTGCCCGATACGCGGCATAGGTCGCGGGATTCTCGCTCCAGCGCTGGATGATCCGCGCGAAGTCTTCGGCACCTTCGATTTTCTCCGAATGCGCGCCATTGCGGAAGAATTTCCAGGTCAGGCTCTCCTGAGGCATGATTCCGCCGTATGCGTTGAAGAGGATCGGACAGCGAAAATGCAGCGCCTTCGCGCAGGTGGTGGTGCCCCCTCGGGTGACGATGGCGTCGCTGACCTGCATGAGCAGATGAACCTGCTCGGAATATCCTTCCACATACATACTCAGCCCGGGGTGCTGCGAACGCCAGTTCATCGCCCGATGGAACGTCTCTTTGTCTTTCCCGCAGATCACAATGACCTGGAAGCGATCCGCCCGCTCCAGCAAGGCCGGCAAAAGCGAGAAGTGGTTGTTCGCACCGTTTCCGCCCGTCGCCAAAAAGAGCGTGAACAAATCGGGACGCAGTCCCAGACGCTTCACGCGAAACTGCGCGCGTTCTTCCGGAGCGATGACCTCGAGATGCGAGCGCGGCTTCATGAGATGCCCGCGCACCTTGCACCGCTCCGGCGGCATGCCTTTTCGCACCGCGTAGTCGCGAGCCGTCGGTGTCCGCGAATAATAGAGATCGGCCGACGGCTCGATCCAGTTGATCGAATACCCCCAGCCTCCGGAAAACTCGCCGCAATAGGTCACGCACCGCACCCGGTCCGCGCCCAGCGACTTGCGGGCGAGCTGGAAATAGCCGCGGTTGAGGCAGTCATGAACGCTCAGGATGAGATGCGGGCGATACTCCTCGATGACCTTGAGATAGAAGCCACGTCCGAACGAGACCGTCCGGCGATTGAGAATCGCGAGCAATTCGATAATCGCGTAATAGACCCCATGCAGAAGCGGCAGTCGTTTTTGAATCCAATTGTAAAGATTGACGCCGCTCCGGTTCACGACGGACGACTTCTCGAGCATCTGCTCGATGCGTACGTCGACGCCATGTCGGTAGAGCTGAAAACACCACTCCGCGAATGCCTCCGCGCGTGCATCGTGGCCTCCGCCGGTGCTGGAGGTGAGGACGAGAATGCGAACCCGATCCACAGCTCAGGTCGCTCCGAAATAACGTGCCATCGCGGCGCGCCGCCAGGCCAGAGGCGCGAAGCGGGAAAGAAATGGCGCGAGCGTGGCCTGAAAAAAGGTGCCGCTTCTGACGACTCCGCTTCGTCCACGCAAAAGCGCGCGTTCGAGGTCGCGGGCCGCACGCATCGGGGCGGGCGACGTCTGCAGATTGGCTTCAAGGGTACGCCAGATGGGCTGGAGCCGGGGTTGATCGTCGAAGACGGCGGTTGCGGACATGGATCGGTTGAAGGACGTCCGGTAGTCTCCCGGACGGAAATCGATCACGATGACATCCGTTCCGCGGGTTTCAAAGATCAAACTCTCGCTGAAGGCGGAGAGGCCCGCCTTCACTACGTTGTAACCGCTCATGTAGGGGATCGGAAATTCCGCGGCGAGCGATGAGACGTTGACCACGGCGCCCGAACCCGGCCCACGGCGCAGCCAACGGCGGAGCATCCGGTGGCTCAGTCGCATCGTTTGCGTGAGCATCCCGTTCAGCTGCCTTTCCCACGCGTCGAAGTCGTGCGCGGCGAACGGCGCGAACAGGCCGTACCCGGCGTTGTTGATCAAGAGGTCGAACGCTCCGCCCGCCTCGTCGGCAGCGCGCTCGAACGCGTCCTGAACGGCGTGTCCATCGGACAGTTCCAGCACGACCGGCGTGAAGCCTGCGCGGCCGCGAAGGAAGTCCAGGCGCACCGCGTCGCGCGCGGTCCCCCAGACCCTCACCCCGCGCTCCAGCAGCAGCTCCGCAAACGCGAACCCCAGACCGCCGCTCGCGCCCGTGACGAACGCGGTGGGATAGCGCACCGCCAACGGCGAGGCCGGCGTCGGCGCTGAGATATTCGGGCCGCGGGGTGCGTCGACGCGATCGCTCACGTGCGGCGGAAGACCACACACACGTTGGCTCCGCCGAAACCACTGCTGTTGTTCAACACGATGTGCGGTGCGACCGACTCGGTGGCGCGAAGAATGCGCAGGCCTGCGCACTCCGGATCGAGCGTGGAAATATGGGCCGACCCGGGAAGAAAACCGTCTTTGAGCGCAAGTGCGCAAAATGCGCTCTCCATCGCTCCCGCCAACGAAAGCCCGTGGCCGGTCAACGCCTTGGTGCTGCTGACCGCAGTCTCGGCGACGTGCGTTCCAAAGAGTGCACGGAGCGCTTTGATCTCGGAGATGTCACCGATCGGGGTCGAGGTCGCATGAGCGTTGACGTAGTCGACCTCCGACGGGAGGACTCCGCTGTTGCGCAACGCGAGCTCCATCGCTCGGCGCAACCCCGCGCCTTCGGGATGAGAGATGGCGACATTGTGTCCGTCGGAGGCCTGGCCCCACCCGATGACTTCGCAGTAGGGAACGACGCCGCGTCGGGTTACTTCGGCTTCGCTTTCCAGAACCAGGACCACGCCGCCACCGGTGCCGACAAAACCGTCCCGCGCCACGTCGAAGGGACGCGAAGCGGTGTTCGGATCCGGATTGAGCGACAATGCTCGCATGCCGGCGAAAGGCGCGATCGTCTCGAAATTTCCGTCCTCCGCTCCGACCACAAACATCCGCGATTGTCGTCCGAGGATAATTTCGTCGTACGCGAAACCGAGCGCATGCGACGATGACGCGCATGCAGAGGAGAAACCGGTGGACACACCCTTGATTTTGAAATGCGCCACCAAGTTGAACTGCACGGTCCCCGCGATCGCGGCGACGATTCCGAGCGGCGGGCAACGCATCACGCCGTGTGCGTTCATCTGATTGAGCAACCGGTTGAGAATGCCGGGCGATCCGCCAGAAGCGGCGTAAAGACCGGTCGCCTCGTGCGAGACGTCCGCCTCGGTCAGCTTCGCATCGGCGATCGCCTGCTGCATCGCGCAGTAGGCAAAGAGAGAATTGGGTCCTAGACTCCGAAGCACTTCGCGCCGGACTTTGTAAGGCGGGGGCAAGGTCCAATCCTCGGGATCGTGGGAGTGGACATCGAAGCCCTTGATGGGTGCCGCGACTTTCGGCGGAACGTCCGCACGTTGAAAAGGCGCGTAGGTCTCGATTCCATGCCGCAGTTCGCGCAAAGACCGAGTGACCGTCGCGCGGTCATTGCCGATGCTGGTGATGAGACCGAGACCGGTGACGAAGACTTTGGTCATGGTCGTGAACAACCCACTTTCGCCCTGCCGGCGTTTTGCCCGCCGGCAGAAAAAAGAGGTCAGGCTCGAATCGCCGCGGCCAAAGGAGGTGCGGTCGGTTCGGGGGCGAGCTTAAGGGCTGGTGGGTGGGCGATCACGTCGACGGGATGGACGGTTTCGGCGATCGACTCGGCGTAGGCGAACGTCAGAGTGATTTCCTCGACAACTGCAGCCTTTTCTTGGCCGACACGGATCGAACCTTCAAACGTGGCGAAAGGCGCTTTCATCCGCTTCGACTTGATCGACAACGTGAGCACATCGCCGGGACGGCACATCCGGTGGCAGCGAACACCTTCGCAGCTGGTGAAAAATATTTTGGTCGGATCGACCTTCTTGTCCGCGTCGCCCAGCGATCCTTCGATAAGAAAGAGGACCGCGAGCTGACCCAAGGCTTCCAGCATGATGGATGCCGGCAAAACGGGGTTATTTTTAAAATGTCCCTGCAGAAAGAACTCCTGACCGGTCAATTTGTACTTTCCTTCGGCGCTCTGTGTGCTGACTTGCGCCTCGTTCACGAAAAGGAACGGGGGCTGAATCGGCATGACACTCGCGATCTGTTCTATCGGAATAAATTTCGCCGGCTTGGGCAACGGGAGACCTCGAACCTTACAATCGATGAAGGTCTTGACGTCCCCGACGGTCCGCAGATTGCGCAACTCCTCGTTATTGGTCTGCATCTGGAGAGTTTCCTCTACCAACATCACGATCTCCATCATCGTAAGCGAATCGACACCAAGATCTTCCATTAAGCGCAGATCATCTTCTCCTCCTCTCAATTTTGGACGAAGATCCGACTCCACGAAACGCTCGATCACTCCGATCAGGATCGCCGGTAGTTGGGTGGCGTCTTGGGTACGACGGAACTGCAACGCCGCTTCCAAGGTGGCGGGTGAGCACCGTTTCAAGGAATCGCGCAATGCGATTTCGTCTTCGGGCGTAAACGGTTTCGGGGTCGCCTCCTGCCTATTCAGCGCGGGAGCCCTGTTCGGGACTAAATCTGTCATGGTTTCAATTCTTGTAAGTTATCCCAAATTTGAATGTAAACGCTAAAGGGGTAACACGGCCGCTATGCCATTTTGTCGCCTATAGCTTGCAAGCGAAATGTGGTACGCGAGAGAGTCAAACGGCGGTCCTGCAGGTTCCAGAAAAGTAAAGCAAATAGACCGCGCTTAGCCGTTCCGGAATTTCTTTCATGTGAACAGAGCTTGGAGGGATTCCCCGTCGCGGGCGAGTCAGCAGTTTAGTGCGAGCGGGAAGAAGTACAAAGGTGACGTTTAAATTTAATCGGTAGACGCTTGCGCTCCTTCGAAAGATCGGCGGGTTTGAGGGCAGCAGAGCCAGCGCCTGCCGTTGTCGTATGCGGGACTATTTCCTTCGCCGTTTCCTTCTCATTCCCCCTACGCTTCTGGGAATTACCCTGATCGTGTTTCTGATCACGCGGGTAGTGCCAGGTGGCCCGATCGAACGTGCGATCATGGATTCGCAGATGGCGGATACGGCAGGTGGTGGAAGTAGGGCCGATGCCGGGCGCGGTGCGATCTCAGAAGCGCAGATGGATCAGCTCAAGGCCTACTATGGCTTCGATCGACCGCCGGTCATCGCCTACTTTAAGTGGCTGGGGAAGGTGGTCACCGGCGATTTGGGCATGTCCTACCGCTTCAGCGAACCGGTACTGACCATCATCCTCGAACGCATCCCCGTCTCCCTCACCTACGGTGTGATCACCCTCCTGCTCGTTTATCTGATCTGCATTCCGTTGGGGGTGCTCAAGGCGATCAAACATCGCACCGCAATCGACAACGCCACCTCGGTTCTGGTCTTCACCGGATACGCGATTCCCGGGTACGCACTGGGTGCCATTCTCGTGGTCTACTTGTCCGCGCGGCGCGGCTGGTTTCCGATGGGTGGATTCGTCGGTCGCGACTTCGGCGACCTGTCTTTTCTCGGCAAACTCACGGATTTCGCACATCACGCCGCGCTGCCGCTGCTTTGTTATTCGATCGGCAGCTTCGCCCTCGTGACATTGCTGATGAAGAACAACCTGATGGATAACCTGGCCGCGGATTTCATCCGCACCGCGGTGGCCAAGGGCGTTTCGTTTCGCTCCGCAGTGGTGAAACATGCGTTGCGCAACTCGCTCATCCCCATCGCCACGCACTTCGGGCAACATTTCACCATTTTGGTGACGGGCTCGTTCTTGATCGAGATGATTTTCGACATCAACGGGATGGGACTGCTCGGGTACACCTCGGTGGTCGATCGCGATTACCCCACGGTGATGGGGGTGCTCCTGATTTCCTCCCTGCTGCTCCTGCTGGGCAACATCGTCTCCGACGTCCTGGTCGCTCTGGTGGATCCCCGCGTCCGCTTCAAATAACCGGCGACCCATGGCATTCCGCTTCCCGCGTCTACGCTTGAGTCCACTGACTCGGAAAAAACTCCGCCGCTTCCGGCAGATTCGGCGCGGATACATCGCTTTTCTCCTGCTGACTGCGCTGGTGTTGGTCTCCCTGCTCGCCGAAATTCTCGTCAATAATCGTGCGCTGATCCTGAAGTACGAGGGCAAATTCCATTTTCCCACCTATGGGGCGATTCACGTCGGTCGAGAATTCGGTTTCGACTACGACTATGAGGTCAACTACCGCGATCTCAAGGCGCGCTTTCAAGGCACCGAGAACTGGGTGCTACTTCCTCCAGTTCCCTATAGTCCAACCGAAAACTGCTACGTCGGCGAAATCTTCAAACCGCGGCCGCCCGATGCGTTCAAGCGGCACTACCTGGGCACAGACCAGATCAACCGGGACATCCTCGGTCGCCTGCTTTACGGATTCCGCAACGCGCTGATTTTCTCCGCCTGCTTCATGGCGTTGACCTATCTCATCGGGATTATTCTCGGGTGCATGATGGGGTATTTCGGTGGCTGGTTCGATCTTTTGGTCCAACGACTGATCGAGATCTGGTCGAACATCCCGTTTCTTTTTGTCGTCATCATCGTCGCCTCGGTCGTCTCCTCTGCCGGTATCCCCATGCAGCTTTGGGTGCTGCTCGCGATCGTGGTGGCGTTCTCTTGGACCGGCATGACGTATTACATGCGGTCGGCGACTTATCGGGAGAAGGCCCGGGACTATGTCCACGCCGCCCAGGTCCTGGGAGCATCGCCGGCGCGAGTGATTTTCACGCATATCCTGCCCAATACGCTTTCGACCATCGTAACCTTTATTCCGTTCACGATTGCGGGTGCCATCAGCGCGCTCACGGCGTTGGACTTTCTCGGGTTTGGCCTTCCGCCACCTACGCCCAGCTGGGGCGAACTCCTCCGTCAAGGCACCTCCAATCTCAATTCTCCGTGGATCGTCGCCTCCGCGTTCAGCGCCCTCGTGACGGTCCTCATTCTCGTCACGTTTGTCGGCGAAGCCATTCGCGAAGCCTTCGATCCCAAGAAATTTACCACTTACCAATGAATCCACTTCCTCGCCCTTCGTCGCTGCCGCGTCCTTTCGTCCTACTGGCGTTGCTCCTCGCCGTCTTCGGTCTGTCGGCGTGCGGAAAAAAGTCCGCCGCCGTCGATTCGTCGGCACCGGACATGGAAGCCGACCTCGCGCGCACGCTCAAGGAACAGCCCGAGTTTTTCGTCTTCAAGGCCCCCGCAGATCTTCCCACCACGCTCAAATGGGAGGACGGCTCGGATCTGCCCGAATTCGCGGACATCGACGCCAAAAAGGGTGGCACCTTTAACTTCTACCAGCAGGACTTTCCCCGGACGCTTCGGACCATCGGCCCCGAGGCCACGGGCGGCATCCGGCCATATCTTTTGGATTACACGGCGGTCCGAATCCTTCAGGATCATCCCAACGTCGCCGGCAAGGTTTTCCCCGGTGTGGCCAAAGAGTGGGCCGAGGACTCCGCCAACAAAACGGTCTACTACCGTATGGACCCCGATGCACGCTGGTCGGACGGCATTCCGATCACGACGGACGATCTCGTTTTCTTCTTCTACTTCATGCGCAGCCCCCACCTGGGCGAACCGTGGTACAACAACTTCTACACGACCAAGTATAAATCGATCGCGGTTTTCGATAAATTGACGTTCGCGTTGACGATGTTCGAGAACAAGCCCGACCTCGTCAGCTTTTTCAGCAATTTCGCCCTGTATCCTAGACACGCCTACAAAGATTTCGGTCCAGGATGGCTCGAACGGTACCAGTGGCGCACGATTCCGACCAGCGCCGCGTACGTTCTCGACGAAAAGGATCTCGACAAGGGCCGCTCGATCACGCTCACCCGGCTCGAGAACTGGTGGGCCAAGGACAAACGCTTCTACCGTGGGAGGTTCAACCCCGACAAGTACCGGCTCGAGGTTATCCGCGACCCGGACAAGACGGCCGAAGCGTTCGCCCGCGGAGATCTCGATTTATTGGGCTTGTCTCTGCCGAAGTTCTGGTACGAAACCATTCCCGATACCCATCCGGCTGTCCAAGCCGGATATTTGATCAAGGCGAAATTTTTCAACCAGATCCCGCGTCCCGATTGGGGACTTTGGATCAACCGAAACAAGCCTGTCCTCGATCGGGTCGATATCCGGCTAGGTCTCAATTACGCCACGAACATCGATCTCGTGTGCTCGCAGTATTTCCGCGGCGATGCGGTGCGGCTGGAGACGCGGTCCGATGGGTACTCGTTCCGCGTCCACCCGACGATCGAGGCGCGTCCGTTCGATGCTACGCTCGCTCGGGAGCATTTTGGCAAGGCAGGCTACAAAACCCAAGGCGAAGATGGGGTTCTCCGCAATGCGGAAGGACAACGGCTCTCGTTCACTCTGTCGAGTTTCCGGCCGGATCTTCGCGATATGCTGCCGATCCTCAAACAAGAGGCGCTCAAGGCGGGTCTGGAACTCAAAATCGAAGTCCTCGATCAAACGACCGGGTGGAAGAAGTTCCAGGAGAAGAACCACGAAATCGCCCTCATCGCCCTTTCGCGCTCGGTCGAAATGTACCCTCGGTATTGGGAAATGTACCACGGTTCCAATGCGTTTGAGGATGCCTATCTCGACTTAAATGGAAAGTCGGTCGACCTCTACAGCGCGGGAAAACCGAACTCCACACCTAAAAAAGTGCGGGTGCAGACCAACAATATGACCATGACCTTCATTCCAGAGTTGGACCGCCTGATCGAAGCATACGACAAGGCCAACACCCTCGAGGAAATCAAGCGACTTGGAGTCCAGATCGAACAGATCGTCTACGACGACGCCGCCTGGGTAAACGGATGGGCACTACCGTTCTATCGGCTTGGCTATCAAAGATACATCAAGTGGCCGGCGGATTTCAACGTCGCGCAAAGCCGTTCGCCCGAAGAGTTCTTCCTCCACTGGATCGATCAGGACGAAAAAAAAGCCACGGATGAAGCACGGCGCACGAACAAGGCGTTCCCCGCGCAAATCCTCACGTACGACAAATACCGCAACTGACCTCAGCCCTCACCCGCCGGACCCGGGAGTTTTTTCCGACCTCCGACTCCTGACCTCTGACCGCTTCCGCCCACCTCTTGCACCCCGCCACTGCCCTCCCTCCCACCGCCGCGAACGACGACATCGTGCTCGATGTCCGCGATTTGGTGACGACGTTCGATACCGACGCAGGGGTGCTCACCGCCGTCGACGGAATCGGCTTCCAGGTTCGCCGCGGTCGCACCCTCGGGATCGTCGGCGAGTCCGGCTGCGGCAAGAGTGTCACCGCGCTTTCCATTATGCGCCTCCTGCCGCAACCGATGGGAAGGATCGAGAGCGGGCAGGTCCTCTTCGACGGCAAAAATCTGGCCACGCTGCCCAGCGAGGAGATGCGTCACATTCGTGGAGGCCGGATCGGGATGATTTTTCAAGAGCCGATGACCGCTTTGAATCCCGTGCATACGGTCGGGCGACAGCTCGGCGAGGTGTTCCTTCTGCACCGGACGAAAAGTAAACGCGAAGCGCTGCAGATGTCGGTGGAGATGCTCCGTAAGGTCGGCATTCCCGCGCCGGACGTCCGGGTGGGAGAATATCCGCACCAACTGTCCGGCGGGATGCGGCAGCGGGTGGTCATCGCGATGGCGCTGGCGTGCAAACCCGCGGTCGTCATCGCCGACGAGCCGACGACCGCCCTCGATGTCACGATCCAGGCGCAGATCCTCGAACTGATGCAGTCGCTGCAAGCGGAGATGGGCATGGCTATCGTGCTCATCACGCACGATCTCGGGGTGATCGCGGAAATGTGCGACGATGTCGTCGTGATGTACGCCGGACGTATCGCCGAAGCCGGACCGGTCGACCGTCTCTTCGCGTCTCCATCGCATCCCTACACGCGCGGTCTCCTCAATTCGATCCCACGACTGATCACGCCGCGCAAGAGCAGGCTCAACGTGATCGACGGGATGGTTCCCAGTCTCGCGGATCTCCCCGTCGGTTGCCGCTTTCAAAATCGTTGTCCCTACCGGATCGAGGCCTGCGAGCGGCAACCGCCGCTGGAAACGATCGCTCCACAACACGAAGTCGCCTGCCACCGCTGGCGCGAGCTTCCGCCTCTGCCCGCTTCACCATGATCGAACCGTTGATCGAGGTCGAAAACCTCCAGATGTACTTCCCGGTCAAGGAAGGCCTTTTTAATCGCAGTAAGCGCGTCTGCCGTGCGGTCGATGGAGTGTCCTTTCGGATCATGCCGGGAGAGACGATCGGACTCGTCGGCGAATCCGGGTGCGGCAAGTCCACGTTGGGCAAGTGCATTGTCCGCCTTCATCGCCCGACGGGCGGCAGGATCAGTTTCGAGGGCGAGAACCTTTCCACGCTCTCCGCGGGGCAGATGAAACCGCACCGCCGCCACCTTCAGATGATTTTCCAAGATCCGGTTGAATCGCTGAACTCCCGCCACACCATCGGACAAATTCTGTCGGAACCGTTCGCGATTCACGGCGTGGGCGACACCGGGTTTCGTCGGAAAAAAGTTCTCGAACTCCTCGGCAAAGTCGGTCTGCCCGCCAACGCCGCGGAGCGATATCCCTTCGAGTTCTCCGGCGGCCAGCGGCAGCGGATCGGGATCGCCCGTGCGATCGCGCTGGAGCCGCGCGCGATCGTCTGCGACGAACCGGTCTCGGCGCTCGACGTTTCCATCCAGAGTCAGGTGCTCAATCTCATGCTCGATCTGCAGCGCGAGATGGGGCTCAGCTATCTCTTTATCGCGCACAATCTGGCGGTGGTGAAACACGTGTCCGACCGCATCGCGATCATGTATCTCGGCCGCATCGTGGAATTCGCCGACGCCGAGGGACTTTATCAGGACCCGCGCCACCCGTACACGCGCGCTATCATCTACGCGATCCCCCAGCCCGATCCACGGCGCCGCAACGAACGCATCGTCCTGCAAGGCGACGTCCCCTCGCCCATCGACCCGCCGGGCGGCTGCCCCTTTCACACGCGTTGTCCCTACGCCACCGACCGTTGCCGGACGGAGGTTCCCCAGCTCCGCCCGGCTCCCGGTGCGACCGGACACACCGTTTCGTGTCACTACGATTTACCGTGGATGAAGCCCTAGCTAGTCGGGTCCGAAGGACGGCGGAGCGCGTCGGCGGCACCTCGGCCTCCAGCCCGTAACGCGCCGCGCGTGGGGGGAAGAGACGCTTATTCGATCGACGCCTCGTCTTTACCCGTAGATCCACTTCTTAATCCAGGGATCCTGGGTGCTTGCTTGAAAGGCTTTCGGTCTTTCGACCAGCTCCGCTTTCACGGTCTGCATTCCGACCGCATCGGCGAGATTCCTCACTTCGTCTGGATCGGAACGAAGATCGTAGAGCTCGAATTCCGGCCGGTGCAGGAATGCGCGACCGAGCGACTGCCAAACATTTTGGCTTTGGACTCCGTTGCACCGATCCACATGGGCGACTTGATCAAATCGAGCGCGGAAGGAAAGGTGAGCGAACGCGCGAGGTTATGGATGAGCTTGTAACGGCGTGTGCGCACGACGCGCATCGGATAATACATCGTCACCTCATGGAACGTATGCGATGCGAACACCTCGTCACGCCCAGTCAGCCCCGCACCATCCAGTCCCTCGCGGAAGGAACGGCAGTCAAACCGATCCGGGTCCACGCCAACCCCGGACCGTGATTTCTTTGACCCGGTGAACTCCGGTTTCGGGCGGTGGTGGCGGCTGCTGCCGTTGAGGAGACGGATCGGTGCGGTAGATCGCGGCGAGCGATTCCGGTGAAGCGCCCAAGAGGTAACGTAACAAAAGCCGTGTATTCAGGACTTGCTGGCGCAAGACTCCGCTTCTGCGAAAGCGCCTCGCCGAGGTGGTCACCACGGCGGGCAAGGAATGGAGCTTCGTTGCGCGCCGAACCCGTTGGAGCAGTGCCACGTCCTCGAACAGGGGCCATGCGGGGAAACCACCGAGAGTATCGTAAAACGAACGACGGATGAGAATGCCTTGGTCGCCAAAGCGCGTAAACACCGAGTCGAAACGGGTGAACCACGCGCAGACCGCAAGAAACCAGCCTCCGTCGTCAAACCGCAGACGAAACGTGGCTGCGTTCGCCTTCGGGTTTCCGATGAAACGTTCGACGACCGGCCCGGCATTCGCCGGCAGCCGGCTGTCGGCATGGAGGAACAGATACCAGTCTGCTTCGAACGCCGCTTCCGCACCGGACCGGCACTGATTTCCGCGCCCCCGTGGCGCCGATACGACCTGGGCACCGGCCGCGCGGGCGATCTCGGCAGTCCGATCGTGGCTGCCGCCGTCGACCGAAAAAACCGACGCAAAGGGCAGACAAAGCTTCACGTTCGCAATCGCATCGTCGATCACCTCGGCTTCGTTCAGGGCGGGAATGACGACTGCAACGGTCTGACCGTTTCCTCGCTGTCCTCCTTGGCGCGCCAGAAGCCGTCGACGCCGAAAGCGCTGCCAGCCGGCAATGTCATCGATATCCTCCTTTTCAGCGAGCAGATCGAAACTCCGTCCGAGTTCGACCGCGCGTTCGCGTATGATCCTCAGGACAGCGGACGAACTCCACGGAATGTCCGAAAACAGCCGCGACGTATATCCGCGAAGTCCGATCAGGTAGCAGCCGCCGTCAGTGGCCGGTCCCAAGACCAGGTCACACCTCAGCAACGATCGCCGCGCCGCCATCAGGCAGTCCGCATCCAAATCCGGACAATCTCCGCCAAGAGCAATCACCAAGCCGGCTCCGCGCTCGAACGCCGAACTAAAACCGCGGGAGAGACGGGCCCCCAGATCCCCGTCGCCTTGGGGAAAATACTCATGGTAAGGCCCAAGCCAGGCGCGCATTTCCGCTTCGGCGTCATCGGGCGTGAACCTGATTTCAACGCGATGGCCCGTCGGGATCGACGCTAACTGCTGCTGAACGAGGAATCGGTAGATCCGCGTCGCTTCGGCGTGTCCCACCCCATCGGCGAGTCGTTTTTTAACGAAGCCCTCCCGCGGCGCTTTGAGAAAAAGCAGAACACTTGCGGACGGGAGGGAGAATTCCTCTGCTTGGTCGGCGGGCATGGACAGCGGACTGCTCGCTTATGCCGTCGCCTCGACGGACTGCGGAGCGATCCGCAGGCCCCGGCGCAAAAGCGCCGTTCCCTTTCGGCGCAGCGAGAGGGAGAGACCAGTCATACTCAGGGATGCAGCCAAAATGGCAGCTTCTCCGCGCCCGCCGCCCGTCGGTCGGGATTGCACCCCAGCCATCTCTGCAGGGTAAGGATCCAGCCGCGGATTATTCTTGTGGGCAATGGAGTCCACCCGACCGAATTTCACGTGGGCGGCCAGCACTTCGGTGAGGAGAGCATGATTCGGCGGCGCAGTGTCGACACGCACCGCTAGGAACGCGCTTCCGCAAACCGGACTGAGGAATCCAGGAGTGTCCGGTCGGGAGAGCATGGCTAATTTGGGGCGGATTCGGTTTCGAGGGACAAACGCTGGGCAATATTCCCGCACTACGCCGTTACGCGAATCGGAACCTTCGTATGGTGGTCAGAGCGTACAGAGCAGGGATGCAAAGCGACAGCAATTTTCCACTGCTTTCGTCCTTTCGCCATTGCCGCAACCATCCCTCCGCACGACGCTGCCGTATGCGATTATTCTATCCGGTGGGCATGCTGCTCATTGCCTGTCTCTTCGTTTCGCCTGCGGCAGCCTCTGTCGACGGTCCCTTCGAGGCCGCCTTTCGTCGCTCGCTGCTCCAAAGCTTCGACGAGGCGTCCGGCAAAATTTTAAGGCTCGCCGACGCGATCGAGGAGAAAACCTACGGCTGGCGACCGATGGACAAGGTGAACTCCGTCCGGGAGATCTTGGTCCACGTCGCCACGACCAACTACGCGCTCGCAGAGCGACTGGGAGCCCGTTCGCCGGTGGATAGGAAGACTCTGGGAGACACGATGCAGAGCAAAGCCGAAGCGATCGAGGCGACCCGGCGCTCGATCGAATTTGTCCGAGACGCGATGGCCCGCATTCCCGCTGAACTGCTGATGCCCGAAACGAACGTTTTTGGAGCCAAAATGCCGACCGTGCGCGTGGCGCTCCTCCCGGTCGATCATGCGCACGAACATCTCGGCCAACTCATCGCCTATGCCCGCATGAATCGGATTGTGCCTCCGTGGAGTCGGTGATTGGCGCGAATCGGGTGTCGATCGACGGTCATTCCGGCGCGCCATTTTGTTCCGATCCTCATTCTCGCAGCGCTCTTCACGCTTTCCGGAGCGGTTTCGCGTTGCGCCACTTTTTCAAAGCGATGCCGGTGAGCGAGGTTTTCACCGCTTCGATTTCGGTCCGGGGGCCGGCGTAGACCAACTGCCCACCGGTTTTGCCTCCGCCTGGGCCGAGGTCGACGATCCAATCGGCCAGGTTGATCACGTCGAGGTTGTGCTCGATCACGATCACCGTGTTACCCGCGTCGCGCAGTTTGAAGAGGAGGTCGAGCAGTCGTTGGATATCGACCCAGTGCAGGCCCGTGGTCGGTTCGTCGAGGATGTAGAGCGTTTCGCCTTGCTGGCGTTTGCTCAGCTCGAGCGAAAGCTTGAGTCGCTGAGCCTCCCCACCCGAAAGGGTCGTCGCCGACTGACCGAGCTTCAGATAACCCAGCCCGACCGCCTCGAGCGTCGCGAGTTTGTCGATCGCCCGCGGAATGTTGCGGAAGAGTCCGACCGCGTCGCGCACGGTCATGTCGAGCACGTCGGCGATCGATTTCCCGTGAAAGAGGATTTCCAGGGTCTCGCGATTGTAACGACGCCCTCCGCAACTGGGACACGGTGCATAGGCGTCGGCCATGAAGAGCATATCCAGCTTGATCATGCCGCCGCCCTGGCATCGCTCGCAGCGCCCTCCACGAACGTTGAACGAAAACCGGCTCGGTTTGTATCCGCGAACCTTCGACAACGGCACCTGTGCGAAGAGATCCCGCAGGAGATCGAGCAACCCCACAAAGGTAGCGGGATTCGATCGGGGGCTGCGACCGATGGGCTCCTGATCGACCTGTACCAATCGTTCGAACGAGTCCAGATTTTCGATGTGACGATGCTTGCCGGCGATGGACTTGGCTCCGTTGAGCTTTTTCGCCGCTGCCGTCGCCAAGATATCGTTGACCAATGTGCTCTTGCCCGAGCCGGAGACGCCCGTGACACACGTCAACAATCCGATCGGGAACTTTGCGTCGATCCCCTGCAAATTATTCTCCCGCGCCTCCCGCACCGTCAGCCAGGCACCGTCGGGCGTCTTGGTCACGGCGTCCTTGATCACCGAGAGCGTGCGCGCGAGATAGGGCCCGGTACGCGAACGCTTGAAGGGCAATGCCGCGCACTCCGCGGGCGTACCTTGAAAAAGCAGATGCCCTCCCTCTGTGCCCGCCTCCGGCCCGAGTTCGATCAGTTCGTCGGCCGCCCGCATCGTTTCCTCGTCGTGCTCGACCACGAGCACGGTGTTGCCGCGATCGCGGAGGGCACGAAGAGTATCGAGCAGCTTGTCGTTGTCGTGCGAATGCAGACCGATGCTCGGTTCGTCGAGCACGTAGATCACTCCGATCAAACCCATGCCGAGCTGCGTCGCGAGGCGCACCCGTTGCGCCTCGCCCCCCGAAAGGGTGGCATAGTCTCGGTTCAGGGTCAGATACCCCAGACCCGTCTCCAGGAGGAAATGCAGACGCTGCTGGATGCCTGTCACGACATCGCGGGCGGCGTCGTTTTCCCTCAGGCGGGCAACCCAGTCGTCGGCGATCGATTCCGCCGCGCCGATGTCCTGCGCCAGAAACTCGGGAAAAGTCAGCGTTTTTCCGCCCGCGGCGAGACGCACCGCCGAACTGCGGGCGTTGAGCCGCGATCCCCGACATTCCGGGCAGGGCCCGCTGATCATAAAGGTGCTCAACCGGGCCCGAAACCCTTCGCTGTCGGTTTCGCGATAACTCGTCTCCAAATCGGCGATCACTCCGGTAAAGGGCGTCGCCCGCGCTTCCCGCATCCGTCGTAGCTTGAATGCGAACAGCCGCTCGCCTGCCCCGAATAAAATCGTTTTACGGACCTCTTCCGGAAGCTCTCCCCACGGTGTATCGGCATCGAACGGCAGTTGTTCCGCCAGCTGCTTGAGCAGCGCATTGTGTTTGATAATGAGATTTTTTCCGCCGATCCGCCAGGGTTTGAGCGCGCCTGCGCGCACGGACTTTTCCGGATTCGCCACGATCAAATCGGGCACAAAACGCAGTTTTCGTCCCAGTCCGCCGCACGTCGGACACGCGCCGTCCGCATTGTTCGGCGAGAAATGACGCGGCGTCAGTTTTTCGAAGATGTCCCCGCAGATCTCGCAGGACAGGGACTGGCTCAACGGAACCTCCCTCCAGGGATCGCTCGTCGATTTTTGCGCCAGCACCAGCGCGCGATCGCGACCCTCGCGGAAGGCGAGTTCGAGGGAGTCGGCCAGACGGCTGCGCTGATCCGCGGACGCCACCAACCGATCGATCACCAATTCGACCGTCAGTTCCTGTGTTCCCCCAGGCACCAGATTCGGTTCGTCGAGATTCTTGATTGTCCCGTCGATGCGCACGCGCTGAAACCCCCGCTGACGCAAACGGGGCAGTTCGTCCCGCAAGACCGACGGTTTCGCCCGGAGTGCCGGTGCCAGCAGCTGGATACGCTCCCCGGAACAGGCGGTGAGCACGTGCTGGACATTGTCGTCGAGCGAGCGTTGCAGAACGCGACCGCCATCCTTCGGACAGCGCTGCTCGCCACACAGGGCCCAAAGGAGCTGTCCATAATCTGCCACTTCGGTGACGGTCGCGATGGTCGTGCGCGGTGAGCTTCCGCCCGTCCGTTGCTCGATCGCCAACACCGGGGAGAGGCCATGAATAAAATCGACGTCCGGCCGTTTGAGTTGCTCGAGCATCTGTCGCGCCTGAGTCGAGAGCGACTCCATGTACTTTCGGTATCCCTCGGCGTAGATCGTATCGAATGCCAGCGAGGACTTTCCCGATCCCGACGGTCCGGTCACGACGACCAACTTTCCGCGGGGAATGCGCAATTCCAGATTTTTGAGATTGTGCTCTCTCGCGCCTTTGATGTGGAGGTGGGTCGGGACCAGCATAGACAGAACCGGCAGCTTACCCAAACTTCGAGGGAAGCAAACGGGATTATGCAGAACGCTTTGCCATTCCGGGTGGTCGGGAGTCTCGGAGTTCGAACCGCCGTCCGCGCTCAGAACCTCCTTTGTCGCACGGTCCCTTGTGGCCCGCAGACGTCCCTCGAAAACAATGCAGCTCGGTAAGATTCGATCGAGAACGCGCCCTCCTCGAACCGGGGACAAGGGACCGTATCTCAAAAACATCTCTACCCACCGGGCGCTTATCACAAACCGTTGGAGGCAGCTAGATACTCCATCATGGTCCTGCCTGAAAACCGCGGATGGCCGTTGCTTCGAGCGGGGCGTTGGCTGAAAATTCGTCGTTCCTATGTCCGCACCGGTTTCTCGCCTGACTTCCCTCCGCAATGCCTTTCTCACGGGCTTGGTGCTATTAGCACCCCTCGCCGTCACTTGGATGGTTTTTTCTTGGCTCCTCGAGTCGGTCGGCGGACGTTTCCGTCCCTACTTCTTTTTCTATTTACCGGAACGGCTGCGCGACCATCCGAGCCTCGAGCTCGGGTGGAATCTGCTCGCGACCGTCCTCGTCATCGGGGCGGTCACTCTCCTTGGAACGATCTCCCGCTATTTCCTGGGGCGCTTCTTCGGACAACTGGCGGAGCGGGCCGTTCAAACCATTCCGGGCGTCAGTTCGGTCTACAAAACGGTCAAACAAATCGTCGGCACCTTCAGCGCACAAAATCGCAATATCTTCACCAAAGTCGTCCTCGTGGAATTCCCCCGAGAAAGCGCCTGGACCGTGGGTTTTCTCACGGGCCGGACTCGCGGCGAGCCTCAGGCGAAGCTTCCGGGCGATGTCTGGTCCGTCTACGTTCCCACCACGCCGAATCCTACGGGTGGTTTCCTGATCATGCTGCCCAAGGACAAGATCGTCGAACTGGAGATGAGCGTTGGCGACGGGATGAAGCTCGTGATTTCCGGCGGCGCAGTGGTTCCCCCCTGGCCCAACGGCGCCAAACCGACCAAACCGGCGGTCGTATCCACCGCGCGCGATGTCGAGGGCACGCTGGTTTTTTGAGGCCGCCCACGTCCCCTCGCCGTGCCGAATCCTTCCCTGGCGACCGACGCATGGGTTCTGCTCAAGCGACCGCCCGCGGAAACCTTTCGAACGCTGGTCGTCTTTTCCGCGGAGCACGGCAATCTCACCGTTCTGCTACGCGTGACGAAAAAACCGAACGCGTCCCACGTCGCGCTCGATCTCTTCGACGAGGTTTTCCTCCAGTTGGAAACGAGAAACCAGGGACAGACCTGGTTTGTGCAGGACACTCAACTCCTTCTCCGGCAGATCGAAATCGGGCGCAGCTACGAGACGCTCCGCCTTGCGTCGGCCTTCGCCGCGCTCGTCGTCCGCAACAATGTGGTGGAAGACAGCCGGCCCGGCGTATACGCGCTCGTCCGAACGGCGCTGGCCGCGTTCGCGTCCCCCGCACCGCCCGAAATCGTGTACTTCAAGAGCGTGTATTGCTTTGCCCGTGACGAAGGCTACCCGCTCAAACAGCAATGGCTGCCGACGCTCCCCCCGGAGCTCCGCGACCGGGCGGCCCGCTTGCTGCACACGCCCTTGGCCGAACTGCCCGTCGCGTCGACGCCCGCCGCGGAGGTCGAGGCATTGCAGAATCACCTGGACAACTACCTTCGCGGTTACACGGACATCCTCGTAGGCTGAGGTGGCACGTTCTTTCGCGCTCCCGACGCCGCCCCACGCTTTCGACCCGATGGAATTCGATCTCGACCGACGCACCGCGGCGCTCAGCGTGGGCGAATTCTCGGAGTTCTCGATCGGCCCTCGGGAAGCGCTCGGGGGACCACGGGGGGTCTGGCGCGCGCAGCTGGGCACCCAGTGGCACCAACAACTGCATACGCAGACGAAGGGCACCCACCCCGAGGTGCAGCTCGAAGTGCCCATCGCGGGGGCCGTCGCCCACCGCGGCTGGACGATCGCGCTCACCGGTCGAATCGATCAGATTTTACCGGCCACGGCCGCGACTCCGCGGATTCTGCGGGAAATCAAGACGGTGACCGAAGCGCTGCCGGGCGACGAGGGCCACCTGCGATCGCTCTTCGCCGACTACTTTGTGCAATTGGCGACGTATCTCTCGCTCAGTCGAATCGCCGAACCCGACATGCCTCTTTCCGGCCAGCTGCTCTTTGTGGAAATCGGCGCGGGTACGACTCAGATCGTCTCCGTCGTACGCTCCGACGAGACGCTTTTCACCGCGCGTCTCGAGGCGTTGGTGGCCTTTCTCGATCTCCGCTGGCAGGCGCGCGAGCGCCTTCGCACGCTCCGTTTCCGCCCCGCCTTTACCCAGCCCCGACCCGGCCAGGAAACGACGCGGGCCGAACTCGAGACGGCCCTGCGCTCCCATCGCTTTTTGGCGTTCGAGGCGCCCACCGGTTTCGGCAAAACCGGGTTTCTTCTGGAAACGGCGCTGGCCCACTTGCGGGCCGGACGTTTTTCGCGCGTCCTCTACCTTACCGGCAAATCGACCGGCCAACTCCAGGTGGTGCGAACCTTGCAACAAATGACCACGGGAGCGGACCTCGCTGCGTCCGGCACCGAGCCGCCGGGACGGCCGCTGGCGATCTGGCAGGTTCGGGCGAAGGCGGAACACTGCGTCAACACCACCTTTCATTGCGTGCGCGAGAGCTGCGGCTACCTCGCGGGCGCGGCATCGCGGTGGCCGCAGAGCGGACTGTCCCGTTTTTACCTGTTGGAAAATCATCCGCGCGATCTCGATGCCCTCCGCATCGCGGGCCGCGACGCCTTTATCTGTCCCTACGAAATCACCCGCACCGCCCTCGCCTTCAACGATCTCTGGGTCGGAGATTACAACTACGTTTTCGCACCGCGGAATCGCGGGCTCTTCTACGAGCAACCGGGCTTTTCGCCGGCACAGACCTTCCTGATCGTCGACGAAGCGCACAATCTCCCGTCGCGGGTGGCGGATGCGTTCTCGCATACCGTCTTCGCCGACGAAGCGCATGCGACGACGATCGATCTCGAACAGATCGACGCACCCGCGCCTTTGCGACGGGCATGGGGCGCATGGACGGAAACGCTCGCGGGCCTGCCGGTCTGCGACGAGATCGACCTGGCGGTGGAAGACGAGCTCGTCGATCTCCTCAAACGAATCGCGGACATCGTCGCCAACGGAATGCTCGATTATGCGGCGATGAGTCCCGGGACGAGCGAACGCCTCTGGCAAGTCCCAGAGCTCTTCGCCTGGTTGCGGGAGGCCACCTTTCAAAAGCTTTTGTGGAGCCCGCGTCAGGGAGAACTGCGTTTCACTTGCCTGGACGCCGCCCCGGCCATCGGCGCAACGCTCGCCGATTACGGAGCGGTGGTATTCGCGAGCGCGACCTTTGGACCGATCGCGACCTTTGGGGAGACGGTGGGCCTGGCCGGGGACAACCTCGTCTTCAAGCAGGATTCGGGCGCAAGGCTTGTCTCCGAAGCCGTCGGAACAAGCCAACCCGCCGCGGTCTCCGGCGCACTGGGGCGCGTGCTCGCGCACACCCCGTGGCGCGAAGGAGCCTATCGCGTCGCCTACGATCTTCGAGTGGAGACGACCTTCAAAAAACGTGCGGAGTACGCCGGCGTCACCGCGTCGACCGTCGAGTCCCTGCACGCGGCCGCCGACGGTGCCGTGGTGGTCTTCTTTTCCAGTTACCGCTACGCCGAGTCGATCTCCCGCACCTTGGAGCGGCGCTCGTCGCCGCTTCGCGTCGTGCTCCAGCCCCGCGGCCAGGAGTTGGCGGCGCAAGCGCAGTGGGTGGACGAATCGCTGCTGCTCTCCGACGCGCTCTTTCTCGTGCTCGGTTCGAGTTTCGCCGAAAGCGTGGACCTCCTCGGCGGGCGTGTCAGTCACGCCATGGTGGTCGGTCCGGCCTTGCCCGAGGTTAACGCCGTGCAGCGTGCGCGTATCGACCGACTTAAAGGCCTCTCGTCGGAAAAGGCCTTTCGTCGCATTTACCAGATTCCCGGAATGCAGAAGGTCAATCAAGCGCTCGGACGCCTCGTACGCGCGCCCGGACAGAAGGCACAGGTGCTCCTCCACTGCCGCCGTTTCGCGGAACCGAGTTACGCGTCGCTTCTCGCGACCGACTATCAGTTCGGCACCGAGCTGTTCACGGATGCGGACCTGGCCGCATGGCTCGAGACGGCGGGATGACCAGGACAACGGTCATCCGCCGCCGAGGAGCAAAGGATAAATCCGCAGTCCGATAAACGGTCCGATCCGTCGACCCCGATTCTAAACGTTTCCGATTTTCCTCCGAAGATTTCTCGGTGCTCTTTGTGCTTCTGTGGTGAAATTCCGAATCCGCCGCGCCTCAACTCGCGAATGCTGCCCGCAATTGTTTCAAAACGCCGGGGACCGTCTCGAAAGGATCGGGTGCCGCTTCGTATTCGAGCGCCACGAACCCTTGGTAGCCGACGTCACGGAGAATCCGGATAAGACGCAGGAGATCGGAAGGCTCGTTCCGTGTCTGACCCTTTCGACGGATTTCGACCTTGATCTGAACGTTGACCGAATAGGGGGCGATTTTCGCGAGCTCGGCATAGGGATCCTCGCCGTGAAAATTTCCGGAATCGAGATTCACGCCGAAATAAGGGCTCTTCACCGCAGCGACGATTTCAAGCATGCCTTCGGGCTCCGCGACGATGCCACCGTGATTCTCCAATCCCAGGAAAATACCCTTGCTCCCCGCGTAGTCGCAGCACTCCTGGAGCGCGCCGATGCAGAGTTTGCGCGCTTCCGCTTCGCTGTGGCCCTTGGCGGTGCCGGCGAACACCCGGATGTGCGGCGCTCCCATCGCCTCGCACATATCGATCCAGGCTTTCACGTCGGCGATTTCCTTCGAGCGTTCCGCACCCAACGGCAAAGCGAAGTTGTTGCCGACGGACGAACCGCTGATGGAGATGCCACGAAGAAACGCGTGCCGCTTGATCTTGAGCATGTAGTCGCGATCGGCCGTCGGCGGAAAATAGTAACTGGTCAATTCTGCGCCGTCGCACCCCTGCTCGGCGCAGTAGTCGATGAAGTCGAACAAATCGATCCGGCGTGCCGCATCGACGTTCGATTTGCGTCCGCGATTCACGTCCTTGAAGAAATCCCGGAACGAAAACGCGGCGAGGCTCAGTCGAAGCCGCGGCGCTCCCGTGCGTTTGATCGGGTCGGCGGCGTGCAACGGACTCAGCCCCGTGGCCGAAAGTCCGGCGAACAGGGAGCCCGCAGCGGCCAATTGCAGAAAGCAGCGACGGGAGGGCGATTTCGGATCGGTACGCGGCGGTAGTTTCATGAGATGACTGATAAGGTGAAATATGAGGTGGGAAGTAAAGGTAGGCTCTTCAGTGCGAGCTAGTCGCGAGAAAAATCGGGCAAAAACCAAGGCCTCGGACTTTTACCACGAAGGCACAGAGACATTAAGTTCGGAGAGAGGGACGGCGTCGGGTTTCATTGCGGACTCCGTTTCAATCCGATCTTCGCGCATTCGTGTCTTTGTGGTGAAAATTCCAGCCTCATCGTTCGAACCGATTTACTCCTGGCCTTCGTCGGCTTTCGCCTGACGCGGCTCGACCGGCTTCTTTTTCAGGCTCGCGAGATAGGCGACGACATCGCGGAGTTCGCGCGGCTGCAGCACACCCGTCATCGGCGGCATGATCGAGACCGCCGCGGACCGATCCTTGATTTGGTCACGCGAGACGGATTGGAACTTGCCGTCGAACTGACGCACCGTGACGGCGTCCTTCGTCTCCTTCGCCAAGGTTCCGCTGACCGTCGTGCCGTCCTTCAGCGTCACGGTGACGAGCCCGAAGCCCGTCGCAATCGCCGCGGATGGATTCAAAAGGGATTCGAGAAGGTATTCGCGCGATCGTTCGGAACCGATGAAACGCAAATTGGGACCGACCTCGCTGCCGCCTTCCCGGGTGAGCGAATGACACGCGAGGCAGTTGGCATTGAGGTGAGTATCGACGATTTTCTCGCCTAATTCCGAGCTACCGCCCGCGAGGAGTTCGCCTTGGCTCTTGCCGGATGGATTTTCCGTGTAGCTCTTGAGCGCCGCGGCCAAAGCGGGCGACGACGGAGAACGCGCACCGAGAGCTTCGACGAGGTCGAGGGTGAGTTCAGGATCCCAATTTCCGCCTGCCAGCAAGGTACTTGCGAGAACTCGCAGGACTTCGTCGGCCGCCGCCCGCTCGGAGCGCGCGAGCAGCGCGATGGCGTGCTGCTTCTCCGGCACGCCTCGGTCGACGAAGACGCGCATGGCCTCTCGGACGAGTCGCTCGACCTGCTCCGGAAGCAACGCCTCCAACCCCACCCGATACAGTGCCGCGGGCGAACCTTCTTCAAGGGCAAGATCCACGGCCTGCGCGAAGGCGGGGCTCTTCCGCTGTTCTCCACCCATTAGACGGAGAGACTGCGCCCGCAATTCGCCCGGCGCGTTCCGATCGCCGACAATCGCCAAAATCTGTTCCGGACTCGCAGGGAGCGAGTGGGCGATCATCACTTGAATCGCGAGCGTTTTCAGTCCGGGGTCGGACAGCGCCAGCAATTCGCCCAGACGGGGAGAGAGAACGTCTTGCACCGCGGCCGGGTTGCTTTGGCGGGCGTACCCGTCGACCAGATCCAGCCGCGGCGGCTGCGGCCATAACTGCAAGGCGGTCAGGGCCGAGGCGCGCGCGGCGCGGGGGGCCGCTTCGTTTAAACCGTACGCCACCAAACGCTCGGCGTTCGCGGATTGGCCGACACGGAAATTGGCATTGATCGCCCGCCGCGTCACTGTCTCGTCCGGCAGAGGTCTCCCCAGTAGCGCCGCCACCTCGGGCAGGGCGGCGGGGATGCTGCGTTCGTCGTGAATCGCCCGGACCGCCTCCGCCACGACCAGGGGATCCGCGTCGGCGAGAAAGGCGGCAACTGCCGGTGACGCCTGTCGCCGAAGCGCGAGGACACCCGCCATCCGCAGGGTCGGCGACGGCGACGTTTTCATCGCGGCGAGCCGTTCGGCGCTCGCGCAGCCGGCCAGTCCGGTGACGGCTGCATGACGCAAAACCGGATCGCGCTGCGCGCTTTCGGCCATCGTCCATAAGGCGTCGACGGCGGCCGGAACCTTCCACTTGCCCAGCGCGAGCGCGGCCTGCACACGCACGCGCGCCGACTCGTCGGCGAGCAGCGGAATCACGGCTGTCGACTGGGTTTTCGCGCTGGGTGCATCCCCTAAAATACGCACGACCTGGCGACGAATCTCGGGATCTTTATCTTTCAACAAGACCACCACGGTCTCGGCCTTGACCTGGCCCGTACGCAGAAGTTGGCCGACACCCCAGATCCCGTGGACGCGCGCGAGCAAGGCGCGATCGCCGGACTTGGCGAGTGCAAGCAACGCGGCCCACTCGCCCTTTTTCGCCAGCTCGAATTGCGCACCCTGCCGCACCCGCTGGTCGGCATGACCGATGAGGTTAAGCAGATCGGCACTCGTGCGCTGGGCAAAGCCGGCCCGGAGCAATTTCAGGGTTTCGCCGCGGAGGGCATCGCCCTCGGCGTCGTGTGCGTCGACACGCCAGAGAGCGCCCAATCCATCGAGTGAATACCCGCCGATCCAGTCCACCATCATGAGCGATCCGTCCGGATGCCAGCTCATCCCGATGCCCATGATCCCTTCGTTAAGAATGCGGGCATCGACCATTTTGAAGGAGGCACCGACCGGTTCGACCCGGAAACCCTTCATCTTGCCGGAGGGAAATTCGTTGAGCAGAAACATCCCGCGTTGTCCGGCGCTAAGCGCGGTTCCGGGATCGTGACGAAAACCGGCAGGGCCGTCGGAGTAGTTGAGGATCGGAGGCAGGTGATGCGCGGCCTGCCCATCGAACTGGGGTTTCCAGTAGCCTTCCACCATCCAGGGACTCGCCTCGGCCATGTACTGAAAATTGCTCCGCCAGCCGCTGTCGGAACCCTCCAACACGTAGACGAAACGCTCGCGCTCGCCCTTCATGTCGGCGTCGTTATCGACCACAAAAAGATCTCCAAAATCGTCGAAGGCCGGTTCCTGCGGGTTACGTAAACCGTGCGCGTACACCTCGAAGCCGGAGCCATCGGGTTCGACGCGAAAAACGGCGCCTTCGTTGGGGTGATAAAAGATCTTCCCTTCCTTGGACGTCACATTGGAGCCCTTGTCGCCGATGCTCCAATAGATGCGCCCATCGGGACCGACGCTGAGCCCGTGCATGTCGTGTCCGGCGTAGGCAAGATGAACGCCGAATCCATGAGCGACGACCTCGCGGACATCGGCGACACCGTCGTCGTCGGTATCCTTGAAACGCCAGAGATCCGGCGCGATCGTGGCGTAGACCCAGCCGTCATGGTAAAGCACCCCGGCGGCGATACCCGTCACCTCGGTGTTGAAACCCTCCGCGAACACCGTCATCCGATCGGCGACGCCGTCGTCGTCCGTGTCGCGAAGTTGGTAAATCCGCTCCGTGTGGAAGGTCAGATCCTGCCAATCGATGGAGCCATCCGCATTGTGATCCTTGAGCATGCCGCGGGGCAGCCGCATCTTTCCGGGTGCGAGTTCCCGGCGATAGAATGCGGATTTATCCGCGACGCTGGTCAGCCCGACGTCGTCGGGGATCCACATGCGGTGCTCGCGGATGTCGAGGTCGCCGACTTTGCGCCGGGTGGTGGCGGCCACATACACCCTGCCCTGCGGATCGACCGCGCACGCCACCGGATCGGGAACATTCAGGCTACCGGACCATTTGACCAAAGAGAGCGACTCCGGTCGAGCCACGGGCACCTGCGCTCCGAGCGAAGACACGAGAAGTGAGGACGCGGCCAGGACAAGAGCGCGCAAAGGGGGGGGCATTGGGGAACGCATGAGCGAAAGGAAGCACTCTGCGCAGAGGCATCCCACGGGCAAATCGGATATGTCGTTCGCGTCGAATTCACCGCCATACGTTAACGAGCGCCCGGCGCGATCGCCCTACGCGTCTCGGCGGTTCTCTCCGTGAGTCTCCGGAATGCCCGACCTCCGCCGAGCTCTCGCAGCTTACCTCGTCCCTCGCCAAACCGCTCCGACTCTCCCGTCTTCCGATCATCATACCTTTGTCTCGCGAAGGACGGACGAAGACGCGAAGGGTCGCTCCGAGGGATTGCGATCGAAGCTCGGAACACGGGCTGGAATTAAGCTGTCCTTTGGGATCGTCGGACGAAATCCCCGTTCGATCTCGCGCACATCACTTTCAAATACCCCTTTAGAAAGGCCGGTTACGCAAATCCAGATGGAATTCAATTGCCGTACGCCACTCCAACTGCCGAAGTTTTCACGCATGAAAAAAGTCATTTTTGCTCTGATCGCCTGCGCTTTTGTCTCCCCGCTTTCCCATGCCCAGACAGCGGTGGCGGCGGAAAAGAAGGAAACCGAGTTGGAAACCGCGATGGACAAGATGAGCGGCGCCTTCAAAAAACTCCGCCGTCAAGTCAAAGAACCGGCCAACAACGCCAGCTCGATCGCTCTATTGGCCGATCTGCGCGCCGGCGCAAAGGAATCGATAAAACTGGTCCCTGCCCTCGCCGCCGACCAACCCGCCGATAAACGCGTTGCATTCATCGAGGGATACAAGAAGAAGATCAACGAGTTGATCGCTCAAATGGAGCCGCTCGAAGTCGCTTTGAAGGCCAATAAGAACGAGGAAGCCGCCGCCATCGTCGCGAAGCTCGGCAGCTTGCAGAAAGAGGGCCACAAGGAATACAAGAAGCCCGAGTAACACGGACGCTCGATGACGCCGATTTCGGCCGCAATCGGGTCCCTCGCCGATCGCTTTCTCGAATACCGTTCCCTCCTGATTTCCTGGTGCGACCAGAATTCGGGAAGCGATCACCCTGCCGGGCTCGCGGCCATGCTCGCGCGGCTCGAAGCGGCTTTTGGAGAACTTCCGGGAACAGTCGAGCGAGTTCGCCTCAAGGGCACCACTGCCGAGGCGTTGCGTGTGCGGGTTCGACCGGCAGCGCCGCTGCAGCTTTGTCTGAGCGGTCATTTCGATACGGTTTATTCGGCCGAACATCCCTTCCAACGCTGCACCCTGGTCGATCCGGCCACTCTCCGCGGACCTGGGGTGGCGGACATGAAAGGCGGCCTGGTCGCGATGTTGGCCGCGCTTCATGCGCTCGAGCAAACGCCCGAGGCCTCCGCGCTCGGCTACGAAATCGTCCTCAGTCCGGACGAGGAAATTGGCACGCCGGGGACCGCCGCCGTTCTCGCCGAAGCCGCGCCGCGCCATCATTTCGGGCTTATTTTCGAGCCGGCGCGCACGGACGGAAGCATCGTGCGTACGCGCAAAGGCGTCGGTGCACTCACCGTCGTCTGCCGGGGCCGCGCCGCCCATGCCGCCATCGCCGAAGAAGGCCGCAATGCGATCGCTGCCCTCGCCGAATTTCTCGTCGGCGCCCACCGCGTGCCCTCGGAACTTCCCGGCATTCTCCTGAATATCGGTCAGATCCGGGGAGGCGGCTCCGCGACCAATATCGTCCCTAACTACGCCGAAGCCAAACTGGACGTGCGGACGACAGAACCCGGCGACGAGCGACGCCTCTTGGAGCGCCTCGACGTATTGGCCGCACCGATCCGCGCGCGCGAAGGCTTCCAGCTTGAATTCGAACGAAAGCCGGGTCGTCCGCCCAAGGGCACCGGAGCCGCCGAAACCGTCGCCTTTGCCGGCCTGCAACGCGCCGCGGCCGACTTGGGGCAACCCCCCTTCACATGGGTCGATTCCAGCGGGGGCTCCGACGGAAATTTACTCTATGCCGCGGGGCTGCCGAATCTCGATGGCATGGGACCGATCGGCGACTTTTTGCACAGCGACCGCGAGTACGTCGACCTGCCGAGCCTGATCGCCCACGCGCAACGGGCGGCACTCTTTATGCACCGTCTTGCGACCGGCGAAATCCAGCTGCCTCCCCGCACCCTCCCGTCGCCTCTTACGCCCGGATCGACTTAAGCGAAAAACGTAATCCAATTCGCTGAAAGAAAAGAGTGAGCTGCATTTCGATCCCTTTTTTAACAGGAGAACGAAAAAGGGAGCGGAGGGGGAGGACGGAAGAGGTCAGAGTTCAGCGGCCAGCGGTCAGGAACCTGATCTCTGACCTCCGACCGCTGACCTCTTTTCTTCCGCCCTGACCGCTGACCACTCTTCCTCGCCCGACCTCTTCCGACCTCGGCGAGCTCCTGTAAGACCATCCGAGTCCGTCGGCTCCTCTGTGCCGACTCCCCTTAAATCCTTCCGTGTATTTCGCTCAACGGAGTCGATCCATCTTTTCACAGGAGCACGCAAAGGTAGCAGAGGACGGAGGTTGATAGCAGATAACAGAGGGCAGGGTCCCTCTGAGCGCTGACCTCCGATCTCTTCTGCGCCCGACCTCTTCCGACCTCGGCGAGCTCTTGTAAAACCATCCGAGTTCGTCGGCTCCTCTTGCCGACTCCCCTTAAATCCTTCCGTGTATTTCGCTCAACGGAGTCGATCCATCTTTTCACAGGAGCACGCAAAGGTAGCAGAGGACGGAGGGTTGATAGCAGATAACAGAGGGCAGGGTCCCTCTGAGCGCTGACCTCCGATCTCTTCTGCGCCTGACCTCTTCCGACCTCGGCGAGCTCTTGTAAAACCATCCGAGTCCGTCGGCTCCGTGCTCTTATTGCTCCTGTCGCTTTGCGTTAAATCCTTCCGTATATTTCGCTCGACGGAGTCGATCCATATTTTCACAGGAGCATGCAAAAGTAGCAGAGGAAGGAGGGTAGATCGCTGACCTCCGATCTCTTCTGCGCCCGACCTCCTCCGACCTCGGCGAGCTCTTGTAAAACCATCCGAGTCCGTCGGCTCCGTGCTCTCACTGACCTCTGACCGCTGACCTCTGCTTTCAGCCCTCCTGCTTCCTCTGCGAGCTTCTGTTGAATTCGCCGGGGGGCGGATCTTCGGTCAGAGGTTCGGCTCACTTTGAACGCTACCGGGAAACCACCGCGCCGCTGGCCGGCCGCTCGGCGAAGAGTTGTTTGTCGATCTTGTTCGCGGTGATCACGCCGTAATTGATCGTGCCGAGCCAGCCGGACATGATGATGCCCACACTGCCGGCATGATAGAGCCCGTGAAGTTTTTCCGGCAACTCCATCGAGACCTTCAACCCCTCGAATTTCGTCCCGAACGAAGTGCCCGCCATGTGGGTGGTATAACGCTCGATCGTCCGCGGCGTCGCCGCCTCCATCCAATCGATTTTTCCACGGACGTCCGGGATGAATTTTTCCAATGCCACCAACGACTCTTCGATCAGACGGCGCTTGTGTCGGTCATAGTCCTCCTCCGAGAGCTCGTTCCAATCCGGATATTGCCCGTTCAACGACACCACCACCGTATAGCGGTTCGTGCCCGGACGCGTGTCCGGATAATACAACGAAAACGTCCGGCTCGTCGTATGAAAATCCGTCAGCTCGGCACTGCTGAACGTCGGGGCGGCCGAGGTGAAAACGAGATCGCCGATGTGAGGAATACTCTCTCCTTTTCGAATCCCGAAATACACCTGACAGGACGAGGAGTTGATCCGCACCGCGCGCGCCTCCGCGACATAATCGGCCGGGAAGTTCTCTTCGCCCGCCAGACGAAGAACGGTGTTTTTGATATTGGCATTGGAGAGAATCGCCTTGGCGCGAATGACCCGACCGCCTTTGGCGACGATTCCCACCGCCACTTTTTTCCCGTCGCGTTCTTCCACGAGGATGCGCTCGACGAGCACCCGCTTCCGGCACTCCACCCCGTTGCGCTGCAACTCCGCGACCATCTTGGCAATCAACAGGTCGGAACCGCCGCGGAAGGTGAAGACACCCGCCCCCATGAAATTGGAAAAAACGATTCCGTAGGTGATCGCCGGATCGTCCCAGGTGGAACCGTTGGCATAAGCGATCGGCTCCATCAACAGCCGGTGCACATCGTCGCGCCCCGGGAAAAAACGGTCGAAGAGCTGCCGTGTCGTTTCCGGATTATTGTCGTAGTAATTCATCGACCGGAGGTAGTCGTAGAATTTCTCCACGCGTTCTCGGGCGAGTCCGAATTGCTCCACCAGCACGCGGGTGTAATCCTCGCGGGTGAACGACGTCCAGACGTCCATTTGCGGGTTCACGAAACGGATGTCCTTCAACGGGACGATCGATTCCGCGATCTCCTTCGTCCAATATTTCCGGCAGGATTTGATCATTCCGCTGGGAAACCCGTGCAGCGAAATGTCGAAGATATGGCCGCCCTTGCGGGTGAACCACGTGGCGAGCCCTCCGTATTGATAGTGATGCTCCAGCAGCAGCACGCGATGGTCCGCTTTGGCGAGGACATTGGCCCCCGTGAGGCCACCCAAGCCGCTACCCACCACAATCACGTCATAGTCGTCCGCGACGCCTTTGAGCCAGTCGTAAGCCATAAAACCCGGAAAAGAGGTGGCTCCACGGCAAAGCGCAACAGGGAACTCCACCTTCGTACATTGACGCAGACGGGCTGCATGCATAACTTGGACCTTCAGGCATGCTGGAACTGCCCAACACCCCTCGATCTAGTCCTCACGGACCATTCGAGCCGCGCCCATTCCCATCCTGTTGACCCGCTTCGCGCCCACATCGCTTTCCCTGAACATGATCACACGTTTGTTTCCCGCTAAACGCCTTTTGGCTTTGGCGCTTCTCTGTGTCCTGTCGTCCTCCGGCACGCTTCGGGGAATGGAAGCCAAACCTTTTGCCCACGAGTCCAGCGACCTGAAGCCGGACCCCGGCGTTCGCTACGGGAAGCTCCCCAATGGCCTGCGATATGCGATTGCAGCCAATCCCGAGCCCAAAGGCCGAGCGTCCTTCCGTTTGCTTGTGGAGGCCGGTTCGCTTCACGAAACCGACGAGCAGCGCGGTCTCGCCCATTTCCTCGAGCACATGGCTTTCAATGGAAGCACCCATTACCCTCCCGGCACGTTGATAGAATTCTTCCAACGGATGGGGATGAGCTTCGGCGGCGATACGAACGCGTCGACCTCCTTCGACCGAACGCTCTACCTTTTGGAACTCGCGGATACCAAGGAGGCCACACTCGCCGAGGGCTTCAAGATCTTCTCGGACTATGCCGGAGGCCTGCTTCTCCAACCGAGCGAGCTAGACCGGGAACGCGGCATCATTCTGAGCGAAAAGCGTGCGCGCGACAGCGTCAGTTTCCGGACCTTCGTCGCGCAGTTCGACTTCGTGCTGAACGCCACCCTGCTTCCGAAACGCATGCCGATCGGGCTCACGGAAATCATCGAGAAAGCCCCACGCGAGCAATTCGTCGAGTTCTACGACACCTGGTACCGGCCCGAGTTGATCACGATCGTCGCAGTCGGCGACTTCGATCCTGCAGTCGTCGAAAAGCAGATCGTCGCCGTCTTCACTCCCCTGACCGCGCGCGCTCCCGCGAAACCGCACCCGGACATGGGAAAAATTGCACCCGCGCCCGGAGTGCATGCGCACTTTCATCCCGAGCCGGAATCGCCCAACACGTCCATCGGCCTAAGTTCGATCGCGCCGTACAGCGACGAGCCCGACACCGCCGCCAACCGCCTCAAGTACTTGCCGCGATCCATCGCCCATGCGATGCTCAATCGCCGTTTCTCGATCCTCGCGAAAAAAGAGAACGCTCCGTTCCTCAACGCCCGCGCGGCGGCGGTGGAACAATTCGACTTTCTCCGCGAAGCCTCGCTCGATCTCACCTCCAAGGCGGAGAGCTGGGAAGCCGCCCTTGCGGTCGGCGAGCAAGAACTCCGACGCGCCCTCCAATTCGGTTTCCAACCCGGCGAACTCGCGGACGTCCGGGCCAATTACCTCAACGGCCTCGAACAGGCCGTGAAAAGTGCCGCCACGCGCCGCTCGCCCAATTTGGCGGAAGACATCGTGGGCGACGTGCTTCGCGGGTCGGTCTCGACTCACCCCAGCGCGGATCTCGCGCTCTACAAACCCGCTCTGGAAAAAGTGACCGTCGATGACTGTCTCGCTGCGCTCCGCACCACGTGGACGAGCGATCATCGCTACGTCATGGTGAGCGGCAATACCACGATTCCCGGAGGTCCGACCGCGATCGCGGCCGCTTACGAAAAGGCGCGCACCTCGACCGTGACCGCACCGGAGAGCGAAACGGCCGTCGCCTGGGGCTACACCGATTTCGGTCCCGCCGGCACAGTGACCGCCCGCGACCGGGTCGAAGACCTCGACATCACCCGCGTGACATTCGCCAACGGGGTTCGTCTCAATCTTAAGAAGACTCCCTTCGAGGCCGATCGAATCGCCTTCTCCGCACGCGTCGGCGTCGGTGCTGCGGCAGAACCCGCCGGCCAACGCGGTCTCGCCAATCTGGCCGGAGCCACCTTCGACGCCGGCGGCTTGGGCAAGCATAGCACCGACGACCTTCTCCGGATCTTCTCCGGAAAAACCGTCGGCGTCGCCTTCCGTCCGGCCATCGATGCGCTCAGCTTCAGCGGGGGCGCCAGCTCCCGCGATCTCCTGCTCGCACTCCAGTTCCTGACCGCGAAGCTCGTCGATCCCGGTTACCGCCCCGAGTCCCTGCGGCAGGCGCAGAAGGGCCTCGAACAAATGTATCTGGGTTTTGCCCACACGATGAACGGTCCCCTCTCGACGGAAATCGCCAATCTCCTCGCCAGCGGGGATCCGCGCTTCGGGATGCCTCCGCGCGAGGTCATGTTGTCCCGCACCCTCGCCGAAGTGAAAGCCTGGCTGGCACCGCAATTGAGCCGCGGCGCCATCGAGGTGGCGCTCGTCGGCGACCTCGACATCGAAGCCGCGATCGCCGCGGTCGCCCGGACACTCGGCGCGCTGCCCCCGCGCGATCCTCGTCCTGCGCTCGATTCTTTGCTGCAGGTGAAGTTCCCCGCCGAACCGTTCGCGAAGGAATACACCATCGACTCCCAGATTCCCAAGGGACTCGCCATGTTCTACTGGCCGACGACGGACGCACTCGACGTGCGCGTCGCTCGTCGACTCAACCTTCTCTCCGGAGTCTTCGGCGATCGCCTCCGGCTGAAGCTGCGCGAGGAAATGGGCGGAACGTACAGCCCTTCCGCGAGGAGCTTCGCCAGCGACATTTTCCCGGGCTACGGTTACCTGAGCAGCTCGATCGACATCGACCCGACCATGGGCGAAAAATTTGTCGCCGCGATGCGCCAGATCTCCGCGGACCTTCAGGCCAATGGCGTGACCGAGGACGAACTCTCCAGAGCCAAGCTCCCGGCCCTCACCGGCGTGCGCGAGAGCGTTCGCACCAACGGGTACTGGATCGGCAACGTCCTTTCGCGAGCCCAGGAAAAACCCGAGGTTCTGGAGTGGGCTCGCACCCGCGAGGCCGACATCGCATCGATCGCCAAGGCGGAAATCGACGCGCTCGCCAAAGACTATCTCTCCCCCGACCGACTCTCCCGCGCACTGATCGTGCCTGCGGCGAAAACGCCGTAAGGCAGCCCGACGAATTTAAACGATATAATGAAGAAACTGAATGAGCGGCTCTTAGCCCTGCTCCAAAGAAAAGATTACAAACCGTTGGACGATGCAGGTCTGGCGCGCGCCTTAGGCGTAGACAAAAAGCAGAAGCGCGCCCTCGCGCACGAAATCCGCCTCCTCGCCAGCGCCGGCAAGGTTCAGCGGGTGAAAGGCGACCGTGTCGCCCTGTCCTCGCAGAAGTCAAAAAGCGAGGACGGGCTCGTCGGACGGATTAGTTTCCGCCAGAGCGGTCACGCCCTCGTCATTCCCGATCGCCGGATCAACGAAAGCGGACCCGCCGAGGACGCGATTTTTATCCCGGCCGAGGACACCGACGTCGCCCTCCACGGCGACCGGGTGGAGGTTCAGGTCCAAGCGAAGTCCGGCGGTGGACGCATCCCTGGACGCGGCGTTTTCGGAGGCGAACGCGAACAACGCGGACGCGTCGTCCGCGTCGTCGAGCGCGCCCGCGACACCCTCGTCGGTCAACTTCGCAAGGTGCGCAATTCTTTCTACGTCGCGCCGGACGATCCTCGCTTTGTCCATGACATTTCCGTGCCCGACCCCACCACCGGGAAGATGAAGCCGCCGCCCGCGATCGGCGACAAAGTCGTGGTCCACCTTAAGCCCTGGACTCAGCGGCACAAGATTCCCGAGGGCGAGGTGATCGAACGGCTGGGCAAGACCTTCGAGCCGCGCGCCGAACTCGTCGGTGTGTATCGGAAGTTCAACCTCGACCCGATCTTTCCGGCGAAAGTCGTTCACGAAGTCGCCGACCTTCCCGACGTGGTCCGGCCCGAGGATCTCGGCGACCGCGACGATTACCGCCACAAGGCCGTCTTCACGATCGATCCGGACGACGCCAAGGATTTCGACGATGCCCTGAGTCTCGAGGAGCTGGAGCATGGCGATCTCCGGATCGGTATCCATATTGCGGATGTCTCCGCGTACGTCCGCACGGGCACCGCCCTCGACCGGGAGGCCCAGCGTCGCGGCAATTCCACCTACCTCGTGGGCACCGTGGTACCCATGCTTCCGGAGAAGCTGTCCAATGGTCTCTGCTCGCTCGTCGAGGCCCAGGATCGCCTCTGCAAAGCGGTCTTCCTGACCTTCGACAAACGCGCCAAACTGAAGGAAACGCGGTTCGCGAACACCGTCATCCGGAGTCGCAAGCGGCTCACCTACAAACAGGCCTACGCACTACTCTTCACCGACGATTTCGACCGAATCCGTGCGCTGCCCCTCCCGGCCAAACACCAGACAGGGTCCACCGGGCGCGCCTTAAGTTCGCTCACCGACACCGAGCTTTCCGACCTGCAGGGCTGGATCCGCTCGCTCTGGAAAGTCGCGAAGCGGCTGCGCGAGGCCCGCATGACTGCGGGCTCGCTCGACTTGGACATGCCCGAAACCAAGATCTTCGTCGATGCCGAGGGTTACGCGGACCGGCTCGAGCGGATCGAACACGACGAAAGCCACCAGTTAATCGAGGAGTTTATGCTGGCCGCGAACGAGGCTGTCTCTCAGGTGACGCGCGAACACAAGCTCCCGTCCCTCTACCGCGTCCACGACAAGCCCGACATCGATAAATTGGGCGAACTCAGGGACCTCCTCGCGACGTTTCAAATCAAGACGGGCGACCTTTCCCGGCGCCCCGAGGTGGTCAAATTACTCGAGACCCTGCGCACGCATCCGCAGGGCTACACCCTGCGCACCCAGTTGTTGCGCAGCCTGAAAAAGGCCGTTTATCGCGCGAGCGCCGACGGGCATTACGGTCTCAATAAAAAGGACTACACGCACTTCACCTCTCCCATCCGACGTTATTCGGATCTGGTCGTTCATCGCGTCTTCGACAGTTACCTGAGCAAGACCTCCAAGGATTCCGAAGAATTGAAGCGATCCCGCAGCGCCTATTCGGCCGGCCAGATGGACAGCCTGGGCGAACACCTGAGTTTGACCGAAACCAACTCGCAGGAGGCCGAACGCGAATCCCAGAAGATCAAGCTGGCCGAATTCTTCGACCGTGAACTCGCGAAGGAAAATAAGACCGTTTTCAAGGCGATCGTGACCGATATACGCGGGCAGGGATTGTTCGTCGAGCTGACCGATTCGATGACCTTCGGGTTTGTGCAACTCTCCGCACTGACGGACGACACGTATTCGGCGACTCAGGACGGAAGCGCCCTTGTCGGCCGCCGCACCAAGAAAAAAATCGCCGTCGGTAGCTTCCTCGAAGTGGTCGTGGCGGCGGTCGACCGCTTCAAGCGCCAGATCGATTTCAAGCCCGTGTGACGGGTTTGAAACTTTTTACCCTTCGGCTGGCCTTTCGCCTGTTTGTGAGTCCATTTGCGATCCAATGATTCACTACGTCTTCGCCAAGAAGTTCAGGGTGCTGTATGACAAAGCCGTGGCCACGTATCGCGGCGGCCGCCGCGGGGCCCCTTCGTTCTTTTCCTCCGACGAAGAAACGTGGTTGAAGTCCAATGGACTCACCGCACAGGCGCTGTACGACTACGCGGAGGACGAGGTCGGCGACGGCGAACCGGGCTACGACATCGCCTTGGGTATCGAGTCGGTCCGGCGGGACTATTTTTTAAGCGTACAGCAAGGCGTGCGCAGCACGAAGATTCTCGACGAGGCCTCCCTGCCCTCCAAATCCACCGCGGCGCGCGGAATCGAATGGCTGCCGCGAATCATTCCGAAAGCGCGTGCGAAACTGAGAGGCGAACTGCCCGCGAGCGTGATGTATAGCTGCGGGGGCGACCGCCATTTCTTTCAGACGCACGATATCCATCCGTTCGAGTTTCTCAGCCTCATCTGGCGTGCCGGAAACGACGATGAAGCGATCGTCGACTGGGTTGCCCGCAGGTCCGCCGAGACGAAGAAGCGGGGATGAGGGAGGTAGCCGCCTTCTTTCGATTCATTCCCGTGAACTGCGCGAGCGCTCCAGTCGATCGCCACCACGACGCAAAGATCCGCTCCCCCCTCGCTGCAAATACGTCTGGAGTCCGGCCTTAAGGCCATCCGAAATCCGATTGCACTCTCTCCGGACGGACTAAAGTCCGGACTCCAAACTCTTCCGCCGGGTTGAGACTGTCTCGGGACCATTGCCATCCATCTACTAACCCATGAAATAAACGGCTACGGAAGAGGCCTCGGAAGGAAGGGAAGATGAATCGTAGGGACCTGCTGACGGAAATCCACCGCTCCCTCGACTCACTTCTTCGTCCCGGCCTTAGCCGCGTCGGGCACCGATCCGGGTCCAAACGCGGGCGGAGACGGCATGACGAACGCGGGCAAGGTGCTCGCATTCGGCGTGACCTTGGAAATATTCGGCGAGATGTCCGCCTTGACCCTGCCAAGCGCCCAATTCAATCCGCCGGCGAGCACGGATTGAAACGCAGGGTTGCTCCAGATGTCTTCGCGGTGACCCATGCTCGTGTAGAAAACGCGGCCTTTGCCGTGCATTTTGGCCCACGTGGCCGGATAGCTGGGCCGGGCATACTCGATGCCTTTCATCGAGGCGGTTTCCTGTACCATCAGCACGTGCAGGTCGGTTCCGAAGTTTTTCAACGAGTACCATTCCTCGTTGGGACCGAAATCCGCCGGCACCGACGCCATGCCGGGAAACTTTTTGTCCACAACGACCATTCGGGCGGGTTGCTGCGCGCCGTGTTTGATGAACGACGCTCCGATCATCTTCCCGTACGCGTCCGTCTTGTCGCCGTCGTTCTGAAAACGAGCCGGCCCATGCTCTTTATTGTTGGGGGCATGGAATGTGTCCGTCGCGCTGTGCGATCCGATAAAGCCCTTACCGTTCTTGATTGCCTGCAGCAGCGCCTCTTTACCGGCCGCGGTCATCGGCGGATTGCCGTCCCCCGATTTTTCGCCGTTTCGGGCAAGGGTTAGATCGCCCGTGGTGTAAAAAAAGTAGGCGTCGAATTGCGCGAGATACCCCGGCGTGAAGAGACTCCCATCCTTCGAGAAAACGAAGTCGATATTCTCCTTCTCGCCCAGAGCGGTCAACGTAGGGAAGGCAAAACCCGGCCGCCCATCTTTCATCGCGAGTTTAATCGCGTCATGCTCGAAGCCCGACGATTTGGTGAAGAACAGAACCTTTTTCCGTGGATAGTCCGCAGCAAAGGCAGCCGCGGAAAAAGCCAGGGCGAGACAGCCGACAATAAAACGACGGGGAAACGTGATCATTAAACAGGGGAGGGGTAAGCTCGTCGGTTCTTGCGGAGGACCGCAGCCGGAAGGAGCGGAAGTCTTCGCGAATCCCGGGATCGGGCAATCGTTTTCGGCGAGGGCGAGAGGGGTTGGACGATCACACTCCGAAGGCTGGTAGCACCCTCTCCGAGACCTCCTCGATCCCCCGCAGAACTTCCATTCAACATCGCCGGTCCCCGCGGTCCCTCGGGGCCGGGATTGCCCGATCGTCGACGGGCTTTCCGCTCCCTCGCGCGCGCGGAGATTGAGGGCGTGCGCCGTTGGCAGCGCGCTTCGCGCGCAATCCCGGCCTCGACGGAGCGAGGCCCTCCAGCGGAAGTTCGGTCTGCTCCAGGCAGGCAGGCGTGGGACGCGTGACCGGACGGGCGCTCAGCGCTTTACGGGTCGTTTTCCGCGGTTCGACGGTTCGCGACGGAGGCGCGCCTGCAAGAAGGCGAGAACCGCGGCTTCGGCGGGCTGCATTCCAGCGGGGCCCGCGCGGTGCGCTTTTTCCGCCTTCGCCTCAATCGGCTGGACCGTCTCCCCCTCCAGGAAGCTCTCGAGGATTACTGGGTGGATGTAGCACTTGCGACAAATCGCCGGGGTGTTCCCGAGCTGTCGGGCGACACTTTCGATCGCCGCGACCAAATTACGCTTCGCTTGGGCTTCGCAATCGAAATGCTCGAATTCGCGCAGCGCCATGGCCGCCAAGACCGTTCCTGCCCACGTGCGAAAATCTTTGGCCGAAAACTCTTCGCCGGCGATCGCACGCACATACGCGTTCACATCCGTCGAGGTGATCTTGTGACGCTGGCCCTCGAGATCGACATATTGAAAGAGCTCTTGTCCGGGAAGCTCTTGCGTCCTCCGCACAATGCGGGCGAGGCGGGCGTCGTGAAGGTCGATTTCGTGCTGCTTGCCGCTCTTGCCGAGAAAGGCGAAATACAGGACGCCTTTCTCGATCTTTACGTGGCGATCTCGCATCGTACTTAAACCGAAAGAACGATTCTGCTTCGCGTATTCCTCGTTGCCGATCCGAATCAAAGTTGTCTCCAGCAGACGCACCATCGCAGCGAGCACCTTTTCTTTGCCCAATCCCGCTTTGCGCAAATCGCGACCTACCCTGCGACGAATGCGGGGAAGCGCCAGGCCGAACGAGAGGGTTCGCGTAAACTTCGTTCCATCGCGAGTCGCACGCCAGTCCGCGTGATAACGGTACTGCTTGCGCCCGCGGAGATCGCGACCGACCGCTTGAATGTGACCGTTGGCCCGAGGGCAGATCCAGACGTCGGTCCATGCCGGAGGAATCGCGATGCGTCTTACCCGGGCCAGGGCGACAGGATCGCGGATCGGTTTGCCGTGAACATCGCGGTATCGTACCCCCTTGCCCGAACGATGCCGAGTCAGCCCGGCGTTGACGTCGGAGACATAGTTCAACCCGGCCTCGTCCGCAGCGGCCTGCGCTTCGGCGAGAGCGGCACCCTTCGGCGATCGTGGAGAAACGGGTGAGGAGGCTTCGATTCGCCCATTCTAAACGAAAAACCGGCGGATGCGTCTCAAGCGTCCGCCGGATCTCGGCCTCGGGAGAATTCCCGAGTATTGCGTGCGCGCAATCAGGCGTGGAGTCGTCTAATTCGGTGACGCCGGGAGGAGAGCGTTGTAAAGGGACACGGGAAAGCGGCCGGCGCGCGCACTCTTATCGGCACGTCTCCGTCGATACGATTTCGTTCACATTTTGGAATCTCCGGCCGACCCCGCAAACGCCGGGGTATACCCCGAATGAAACGTCCCGTCTCGAGATCAGCCCGATGGCGAAGCGTCGTCGATGTCGAGTTCGCGCACACGCTTGCGGTCCCGCTCGGACTGAACCGCACCGCGCAATTGTTCGCGCACCGCTGAGACGTTGGAGATCGCGCTCAACGTAACCGTGCGAGTGGTGGCGTCCGAGGTGACAATCGTTAGATTGCCTCTTCCCAGCATGCGCAGAAACAAGGGCTGATCCATCACGTAATCCTTCACCCGATAGAGTTCCACCTCCTCCAAGCGGCGCGTGAGAATGCCGCGGTGAATTTTGAGACGCTGCGTCGTCAGTTCGAAGGCCGTGCTGCGCGTCAGCCACCATCTCCCAATCCACATCGCCAAGGGAAGAACGAGCCCGACCGCCGAAAGTCCCTGCGTGAAGGGGATCCCAGCCAAGGCAGCACCCGCCAGGATCAGGCAGAAAAAATAGTACCAAAAGTGCACCCACTGAGAGGTGTGGCCGCGCCATAGCTCCGTCTCCACCGGTCCGGATTCAACCGAGCGCGCGGGAAAGTCTTCAGGGCGGATAGGTTCGTCGGGCATAATAGCGTTAAAACGAGGGAGTGTTCGGAAGGCGAGACATCGGAGCACCGTTCCGATCGGACCGAAGCTACAGACTCGCTCTCCACCGTTTGGTTCACGCTCGGAGAAACGCAAGGAATGTTCATGAAGCGATGGAAGGAACCTCGATCTCCATTATCCCACCCTTTCCTTGTCGTCGACCGTTCCTCTCCTAAGGTGCGAGGGGTGCGTCAGCGTCCCCCGACTTTCTCTTTTGCGATCGCCGCCGCGCTTTTTGCCGCAGTAGGCGTCCTGGGCCTTGGGCCGACCTCCGTTTCCGCCACCCCGACGGTCGCGATTGCCGCCGACATTTCCAGCGGGTCCGCCTCTCCTCATTTCAGCCGCGAGATCCTGCCGGTTCTGTCCAACAACTGCTTCTCCTGTCACGGCCCCGACGCCAGCCACCGCAAGGGTAAGCTCCGCCTGGACGACGAAAACGATGCCAAGCGACCGCGCGAGCATGGCGCAGCGATCGTTCCCGGTAAAAGCGCGGAGAGCGAAATGGTCCTGCGATTGCTCTCGACCGAGGAGGACGAGGTGATGCCTCCGCTCGATTCGCACAAGAAACTCACCTCGCACCAGATCGACGCGATCAAACGTTGGATCGATGGTGGTGCGCCGTGGGGCACGCATTGGGCGTTTTCGGAGCTGACCCCGCCGTCGATTCCCCCTTCGCCGAATCCAGCCACGACCGCGCGGACGCCGCTCGATGCCTTCGTCGTTGCGCGCCTGGCCGAGGAAAAGCTGTCGCTCGCTCCGAGTGCAGAGAAGTCCGCGCTCCTCCGTCGAGTCACGCTCGACCTCACCGGACTTCCACCCACCCCCGCTGAGCTCTCCGCCTACCTTGCAGATCCCGATCCCTCCGCCTACGAGCGGCGGGTCGATCGACTGCTTGCATCGCCCGCGTACGGCGAACGCATGGCCTGGGATTGGATGGAGATCGCCCGCTACGCCGATACCAACGGCTATCAAGGCGACCGCGAACGCACGATGTGGCCCTGGCGCGATTGGGTCGTGAAGGCGTTTAACGAAAACCTCCCCTACGACCGATTCACGATCTGGCAGCTCGCCGGCGACTTGCTGCCTGACGCCACGGTCGAGCAGAAAATGGCCACCGCATTTCTCCGCAACCACCCCATCAACGGCGAAGGCGGTCGGATCGCGGAGGAAAACCGCGTGGACTATGTGATGGACATGGCCGAAACCACCGGCACGGCGTGGATGGCCCTGACGATGAATTGCTGTCGCTGCCACGATCACAAATTCGACCCCTTGTCGCAGCGCGATTACTACGCGCTGAACGCGTTCTTCAACCAAACGTCCGTCACGGGAGAAGGCGGCAATCCGCAGACGAAACCGGTGGTCGACCTGACGACGAAAGACGAACGCGATCGCCTCGCCGCCCTGGAAGCCGGACTCGAACCGCTCCAGGAAAAACTCGAAGCGCTCGAACAAACGCTTTTTGTCCGCCCGGCCGGCGAGACCGCCTCGAAAGCCCCCCTCGCCGAGGGCCTCAGCGCCGAGGTGCGGCAAGCCTTGATTAACGTCGTCAAGAAACGCAACGCCGACCAGCTCGGCGCCATCGCCGCCGCGCTTGCGCCGACTCAACCGGAGTATGTCCGGCAAACCGCCGCGCTCCGCACCGCCGTTGCCGAACGCGAGCGTTACGCCCGCGCATTGGTCCGCGTGATGGTCATGGAGGACCAGCCGACCCTGCGGAAAACCTTCGTCCTCGACCGCGGCCTCTACAACAAACCGCTTTCGGAAGTGACGGCCTCGACGCCTGCAAAGTTGCCGCCATTGCCCAAGGGGGTTGCCCACGATCGTCTGGCGTTGGCACGCTGGCTGGTTTCAAAGGAGAACCCCCTGACCGCTCGCGTGACCGCGAATCGCCTTTGGCAGATGTTTTTCGGCATCGGTTTGGTCAAGACCGCGGAAGATTTCGGCGTGCAGAGCGAATTCCCCAAACACGCCGATCTCCTCGATTGGCTGGCGGCCGATTTCCGCGATTCTGGCTGGGACGTGAAGCGTTTCGTTCGCCAGATCGTGACCAGCGACACCTATCGCCAATCGTCTCGCGTCACTTCCGAACAGCTCGAGCGCGACCCCGAAAACCGCCTGCTGGCACGCGGCCCGCGTTACCGCCTGCCGTCTTGGATGCTGCGCGATCAGGCGCTCGCGGCGAGCGGGCTCCTCGTTGCCCGCCTCGGCGGCCCGGCGGTCAAACCGTATCAGCCGCCCGGCGTCTGGGAAGAAGCCACCTTTGGGAAGACCCTTTACACTCCGGATAGCGGGGACGCCCTGTATCGGAGAAGCCTCTACACCTTCTGGCGTCGGATCGTCGGGCCCACGATGTTTTTCGACGCCGCTCCGCGCAGCGTTTGCACCGTCATGCCCACGCGAACCAACACGCCCTTGCACGCGCTCTCCACGCTCAACGACGTCACCTATGTCGAGGCCGCGCGCGTCCTCGCCGAAAAGGTTCTCGCCGAAGAAACGAATCCTGCCGCGCGCCTCGCCGCCATTTTTTCCCGTCTGTTGGCGCGCTCCCCCTCTGCGGAGGAAGCGGCCATCCTTCTCTCCGCCGCCGAGCGCCACCGCGCCGAATTCGCGGCGTCGCCGGAGGAAGCCCAACAGCTCCTCGCCGTCGGCGAGAGTCCATCGCAGGGCACGTTGCCCGCAGACGAACACGCCGCCTGGACCGCAGTGTGTCTGGCCGTGCTGAATTTCGACGAAACCTTGAGCAAGGAGTGAACGAACCCATGAATCCCATCCTTCAGCGTCAACTTCACCTCTCCCGGCGTCGGTTCATCGGTCACAGCGCGGCGGGAATCGGCATCGCCGCTCTCGCGCGCCTTTTAGGTCAGAGCGGCCTCTCCGCGGCGACTCCCCCGACGGGACCGCAGCGTTTCGGCGGCCTGCCGGAGATTCCGCACCTCGCGCCCAAAGCGAAGCGGGTCATCTACCTCTTCATGAATGGAGGTCCGACTCACGTCGACCTCTTCGACTGGAAGCCTCGTCTTCACCGGATGCACGGCGTACCCGTGCCCGGCCAGTATCTGGGAGACAAGGTTTTCAGCACGATGACCGGCGAGGCCGCGGGCAAACTTCTCCTCGCGCCGATCGAACCGTTCAAACAACACGGCCAAAGCGGCGCCTGGGTCAGCGCACTCCTTCCCCACACGGCGGCGATCGCGGATGACCTTTGTTTCGTCAAGTCGATGCAGACCGATTCCGTGAATCACGCGCCGGCGATTTCCTTCATGGTGAGCGGATCGCAACTGCCCGGTCGCCCCACGCTGGGCGCATGGCTCAGCTACGGACTTGGCGCGGAGACGGAAGAACTGCCGGCGTTTGTCGTGATGACCTCCGTCAATAAGGGCACCACCTGTGGACAGATCTTCAGCGAGTTTTACTGGGGCTCGGGCTTTCTTCCGTCGAGGTTTCAGGGCGTTAAGTTCCGCGGCGGCAGCGAACCGGTCCTGTATCTGGACAACGCCGCCGGGATCAGCGCGAAAACGAAACGCAGCGTCCTCGACGAGATTGCCAAGATCAACGAGCTCAAGCTGCGCGATTTTGGCGACCCCGAAATCGCCACGCGCATCTCCCAGTACGAAATGGCGTTCCGCATGCAGTCCAGCGTGCCCGACCTCGCCGACTTTTCCAAGGAACCCGCCGCGGTCATGGACAGCTACGGTCCTCAGGTACGAGAGCCCGGGAGTTTCGCGCACAACTGCCTGATGGCGCGTCGGCTGATCGAGCGGGGTTCGCGTTACATCCAGCTGATGCATGCGGGGTGGGATCAGCATAACTCCGTCACCACCGAGCTGTACGATCAATGCCGCGATACCGATCGACCGAGTGCGGCTCTCGTGACCGACCTCAAGCGGCTGGGCTTGCTCGACGACACTCTCGTGGTCTGGGGCGGCGAATTCGGCCGCACCCCTTTCATCCAAGGCGATTTGGGCGAACGAAAACGCTGGGGTCGCGATCATCATCCTTACGCCTTCACCTCGTGGATGGCCGGCGGCGGCGTCAAACCGGGCATTTCTTACGGCGAAACCGATGACCTCGGCGTGAACGTGATCAAGGACAAAGTCCACGTCCACGATTTCCAAGCGACCGTTCTTCATCTCCTCGGGATCGATCATACCCGCCTCACCTATCGCTTCCAGGGACGCGATTTCCGCCTGACGGATGTCCACGGCGAGGTCGTCAAAGGCATCCTCGCGTAAGGCGGCCTTTAGCCTGACCAGTCGGCAACGATCGGACAGTCGGAGGGTCTCGCGAAGGACAGCGGAAGACGCGAAGGGTCGGAGGAAGCCGGAGTTTCGGAGGGCTCGCGCGACGACGAACCGATCCGCGACGAGTCCTTGGGAGTTTAAAAGTCGGTAGATCGATCTTCGATCGATACTTCGCGTCTTCCTCCGTTCTTCGCGAGAGAAACGTGCGGAGCCGAATCCCTTTCTTCCGCGTTTGCAGCCGGCGCGTTGGGCTGCATAACCTCCTCACACTTCGATGAATTCAGCCAAAATCTCCATCAGCGCTTGGCTGGCCGCCGTCCTACTTAGCGTCGTCATCGCCCTTCCCTGGATACACCGGGCGTTTTCTCCGGAGCATCGCTACGTTCTGGCAGTCGACCTCACGGCCAATACACGAGGAGTCGCCAAAGTCTTTTTCGACTACGGAGAGGGTTTCAAAAGCGAGGAGATGGTCCAAGCGTTGGTCACGACGGGAGGAAAGGATCTCACCCTGCGATTTCCCCTGCGTGCGGGAAACCTCCGCGCCATCCGCTTCGATCCCCTCGATCGGCCGGCGGAACTCTCCCTGCGGGGCGCGCGCATTCTCGATCGCTCGGGACGCGTTCTCTTGGAAATCGCACCGAATTATTTTCGGCCGGTCAAGGACGTGACCGCCTACGCGGTCGTCGGGAGCTCCGCGACGTTTTCGATTTTACCAGGGAGCGACGAACCCGCCTTGGCACTGTCTTTAGCCAAGCCCCTTCCCCTTCCGTTCCCCGCCTCCGACCGTATTTTCGGCGCGATTCTCGCGCTCGCGGCCGCGTTCGTTCCGGTCGCACTTGGGTTGGTGCTGCTCGGACGCGTCGGCGGTGTCTCCTTTGTCCGCGCGTTCGCTTGGATGGAGAGAAGCCCCGGTCGCGCGCTCGCCTGCACGGCCTTGGTTGCGACGGCACTCGGCAGTTATCCGGTGATTTTTCTGGGGAAGAGTTTCGTTTCGCCGAATTACGGTACCTCGCTGCTCTATGACACCTTTCCCTCTCTTCCCGGCTATGACGACATGCGCAAAGAGGATGTCCGGGGAAGCGACGCCGGTGCCGTGATGTGGGCGCATCTCCCGCTTTCCTTCACCGAACGCACCGCTCTCCTCTCGGGAGAACTACCGCTGTGGAATCGCTACGGTGCCAGTGGGACCACCCTGCTGGGACAGGGTCAATCGATGTTTGGCGACCCCTTGCATTTTTTTGTCCTGCTCGCAGGCGCGGATGCCTGGACGTGGGATGTCAAGTATCTCGCCGCCAAGTTTCTCTTCGCCTTCGGCATGGGACTGCTCGCCTGGCGCACCTCGCGGCACCTCGGGGCCGCCACCGTGATCGCGGGCAGCAGCGTCTTCATCGGCTTCTACGTTTATCGCATCAATCATCCGGCCATTTTCAGCCTTGGATATGCGCCTTGGATTCTAGTGGCTTGGCTCGCGATCGCCGACGCTCCCCATCGCCGCGCACTGGTCAATCGCATCCTCTGCCTTCTGCTGGCCAACTGGTCGATGCTCAATAGCGGAACCGTAAAGGAAGCCTACATGTTCTTGGGCGCTCTCAATTGCACGGGCGCTCTGGCTCTGCTCATGGGGTCGGCCCCGATCAAAGAACGACTCGGCCGGCTCGCCTTGGTGGGTTTCGCCGGAGCCACCTTCCTCCTCCTGAGTGCGCCCGTGTGGCTCACCTTCCTCGACGCTCTCCGGCAATCCTACAGCCCGTATAATACTCCAACGGCCTATCAGATCCAACCGAGCTTTATGCTTGGGCTGTTCGACGAGATTTTCTATCGGCCCCTCCAGCAGGCGGAACGCGTCTCCAATCCGTCGGCGAATTTCGTCGTGTTGATCGGCTTTCTCTACCTGTTGCCGACCTGGCGCTGCATCGAAAACCGGCGGCTGGCCGCCGCCCTCGCCCTCGCCGCCGGTGCGTCCCTCCTGTTGGTCTTCGGGGTGGTTCCGCCGCAGTGGATCCAGCGGATTCCCTTTCTGGGAAATGTCTCCCACATCGACAATTGTTTCTCCCTGGTGCTGATCGTCCTCCTCGGCGCCCTCGCGGCCCTCGGCTGGCGCCACGCCTTCGCCCGCTTGGGCAAACCGGAAGCGCGCGCCGACCTCGCGATCGTGGCGCTTTTTCTCGCGGGTCTCGTCGGAGCGTGGATCGCCACCACCCAGGCGGTTCACAAACCGCTGCATGGACCCGGCACCTACGTCACGTTTGTGCAGCCGGGAACGCGCATTCCCGTGAGCGATTTCGTCTGGACGAGTCTCGCAGTTCTGACTGCCGCCGCCTTGGGAAGTCTGTTCGTCGTTCGAGCGATCCTGCGAAAATCGCTTTCCGTCGCCACGGGCGGGCTGCTGCTTCTCGCCTGCGGCACACTCCTCCTTTGGCGCCATGGCCAACACGCGGAAACGATTTTCGATTCCTATGTGAACAATCCGCCGAAGCGTGCCCATTTCTTCGCGCCCTCCCCTGCGGTCGAGGCCGTTCGTGCCGATCGGTCCAGTCCATTTCGGGTGGCGGGGGTCGAAGCGAATCTCACCTCGGGATGGACCTCCGCCTACGCACTTGAAGGCATCAGCGGCGCCGACGCATTGATCAATACGCGCTATCTCGAACTGACCCAGAGCCTCGGACTCGAACGCTATTTCGAGTGGCAACTCATCGTGCACCCGGAAACGTTCGCCCAACTCAGACACGCCTACGACTTCCTCGGTGTTCGTTATTATTTCGACTATCCGGGCGGGTCTCCCGGGCTCGGCCAACAGCTCAGCCTGGTGACGCACGCCGATCTCACCGTTTATCGGAGCGAGACGACCTGGCCACGCGCCTTTTTTACGGACCGCGTGGAAACCTACACCGACGTCAAGGAATTGGTGGCACTGCTTCATGCTCGTCAGGGCAAACCGTTCGCGGCCATGATCCGAGACGACCTCCCAGACGGTCCGCCCTTCACGCCACGGCCCGAGAGACCGACCGTCATTCTTCCCGAAGTCAGGCCAGCCACGAACTACCGTCTTTCCACTAACGATACCGCATTCACGGTGGACGCGCCGTCGGCGGGCTTCGCGGTGCTCCACGAGGCATGGGTCCCCGACGACTTCACGGTCACACTCAACGGAAACCCGGCCGAGGTGCTTCGCATCAACCACGCGTTCAAAGGTGTGCGCATTCCCTCCGCCGGGAAATGGCAGGTCGAGTTCAAGTATTGGCCAAAGCACTTCACCCAGTCGATCGCGATGGCCGTCGCCGGGGTGTTGGCGCTTGCGGGTCTGGTCGTGTGGGGACGGCTTCCCGGCCGGCTTCGTGCCCGCTGAGGGAGAGCCGTCCGCAAGACGTCCCTAGCGCGACGCCCTTTTTCTTTCACCGAGGCGAACCAAGGGCCGGATTCGGCGTCTATCGGGGCACTGTCACGCGCTCACCTCCGTTTAGCCCCATGCACTCTCCCTTTTTCATCGTCGCGGTCATCTTCCGCACCGCGGCAGTCGCGATTCTCCTTTACGGGGTTTTTACGTTCTTCACGAGTTTGGCCCTCGGCGCCGGGCTGGCACCCTCCGCTTCGGCTTTATTCATTCGCCTCTTCGTCGTCTATGTCCTCGCGGCGGTCCTGCTGTGGTTTATCGCCAGGCCGGCGGCGGGGATGATCGTCCGCGGCGTAGAGTAGCCTTCCCCTGACTCAGTCGTCCCGGTGCTGTCGGTGCCGGAAAGGTCGCTCGTGGTCGTCACGCGTCCGCCAGCCCGGTTTGCTCGCGAGACTCGCGGGCTTTTTGAGCTTGGCACCCCGCGAATCCGACTCGGCTTTGAGCTTCCGATACGATTCGAACCTGGCCGGAGATAACTCCCCCGCGGCGATCGCCGACTGCACGGCGCACCCCTTTTCGTTTTCGTGCCGACAGTTTCCATAACGGCAACGAAGCGCGAGCGCGGTGATCTCCGGAAAGGTTTCTCCGACACCGTCCTCCGCGCCCCAAAACTGCAGCTCTCGCAAACCCGGCGTGTCGATCACGAGCGCCCCCGAGGGCGTGAGGACGAGTTCGCGCCGGGTCGTGGTATGGCGGCCCTTGCTGTCCTTTTCGCGCACCTCCCCGACGGGCAGCGCATCGTCGCGCAGCAGGGCGTTGACCAGACTGGATTTTCCCGTTCCGGACGAACCGATAAAGGCGAGAGTTCGGCCGCGTTTCGCGTACAGGGTCGCCAAGCCCTTCAGGCCCTTTCGCGTCACGGTGCTCGTCAGATGCACGGGCACGCCCGGCGCCAAGACGTTCATCTCCTTCAGCACGGTCTCGGCGCCCGGATCCAGATCGGATTTATTGAGCACGATCACCGCCTCGGCGCGGCTCTCTCTGGCCGCGACCAGGAAGCGCTGAATGCGCTGGGGATTGAAATTCCGATCGAGACCGCTCACCAAAAAAATCGTGTCGATGTTTGCGGCGACGATTTGCTCGATCTCCTCCGAACCGGCGGCGCGCCGGGAGAATTTGGTCGTCCGAGGGAGAACCGCATGGATGTCCGCCCGCGCTTCCCCTTCGCGCCGTTTCACTGCAACCCAATCCCCGATCGCGGGAAATTGGTCCGCCGTTCGCGCCACGTGAAAAAACCCCCCGCCGCACTCGCCGAGCACTTCGCCGGACTCGAGTTGCACCGCATAGAAATTCCTCCGCAGTTCGCACACCACGCGCGCGGGCTCGAGGCCCGCGGAGGCGTGTTTCGAAAACGTTATCGCGAGCGCTTCGGTCCATCCGTAGTCGGCAAGCGTCATTAGGGCGAGACTACCGCACACACCCGCCCGGACGCCAGCGCACAAACGCTGCGAACGGAGAGCCGTTGGCCCGCGCCGTTCTCCCCTGCGCTAAACGGAGGCAAGCGCCCGATCCAGCACCGACAGCATGAAATCCGCATCCGCCCGGGTAATACACATCGGGGGTTTGATCCGCAGGGTGTTGCCCCATAGGCCGCCTTTCCCGATCAAAAGACCCAGCTCCCGCGCTTTCTCGAAAACCGCGACACACTCCTCCTTTGCCGGAACTTTTGTGACACGGTCCTTCACCAACTCGACGCCGAGCATCAGGCCCAATCCGCGCACTTCGCCGACGACCGAGTGCTTCTCGGCGAGCTTCTCCAGTCCCGCCTTGAGGTAACCGCCGAGAACAAGACAGTTTTCCTGCAATCTCTCCCGGTCGATCACCCGCAGGACAGCGCGGCCGATCGCACAACACACCGGATTTCCTCCAAACGTATTGAAATGCGTTCGCGTCGCCAGGGCCTGCGCGATCGCCGGGGTCGTCACCACGGCCGCCAGCGGATAGCCGTTTCCAATCCCTTTGGCCATCGTGACAATATCCGGGATCGCTCCCTGCGTTTCGAATCCCCAGTAGTGCGTGCCGGTCCGACCGAAACCGGCTTGGACTTCGTCGGAGATGCAGAGTCCACCGGCCGCCCTCGCATGGACGAATGCCCCCTGCAGATAGCCCTCCGGGAAAACCACGGTGCCACCCACGCCTTGAATCGACTCCGCGATAAAAGCCGAAATCCGGCCGGACGTCCCAAACTGCACCAAGCTCTGAACATCGGCCGCATACTTCCGACCGGCCTCCGGATCGTCTTTGCCGTAAGGCCCCCGATAGGTATCCGGCATCTGGGCATGCTGCACCCCGAACGAATGGGGAACGTTGAATTTCCACGTATGATGCGAGGTCAGTCCCATCGTTCCGGAGCTGCCGCCGTGGTAGGCGTTGCGCAGAGCAATCACGTCGTAATTACCCGTGTAAGCCCGGGCCATCATCACGGCCAAATCGTTGGCTTCGGAACCGGAATTCACGAAATAACACACCTTGAGTTCGCCCGGCATCTTCGCCGCCAGTTCCTTGGCGTAGAGCGCCAGCTGCGGGTTGAGATAGATCGACGTCGTGTGCGAAATCGTTTCGTTCTGCGCGTTCGCCGCCGCGACGACCTCCGGGTGACAATGACCGACACTCACCGTGACGATGCCCCCGAAGCCGTCGAGATACCGGCGCCCTTTCTCGTCGAAAAGCCACTGCGCCTTCCCTTCCACGATCATCAAGGGCTTTTTGTAATAATGAAAAATCGCCGGGTTAAGAAACTGCTTTCGCGTGGAGAGCACCTCCTCGGCGGAGGGACCGGAATACGGTTGAGGGGTATAAATGCAGGGCGGCAGATCGGGTTGCATGAAATTGACTTTGGCTAAAGGGGGGTGAAGGCAAAACGGCGGTCGCCGCGAATCCCTCGACGGTTTCTTCGGCAGAGCTCAAAAATGGCTGGGCTTCCGGCGGAGAAATTGGCCGTGACCGAAACGACCGACGAACTGGCCGTTACGCACCACGACGGACCCGCGCACCGTGACGTCCGTCGGGTGTCCCACAATCGGCCAGCCCTCGAATGCACTGTAGTCCACGTTCATCGCCTGGTTCTGTGCGCCGATCGAGCGACGGACATTGGGATCGAAGACCACCAAATCGGCATCCGAGCCCAGCTGAACGGTTCCCTTGCGCGGAAAAAGGTCGAAAATTTTGGCCACCTGCGTACTGGCGACCCTCACGAAGGTGTGCAGATCGATCCGCCCCGCGACCACACCGTGTGTATACAAAAGAACGATACGCTCTTCCAGCGAAGGGATGCCATTGGGAATCTTCGTAAAATCGGCCGCACCCATCGGTTTTTGACCGACAAAATCGAAAGGCGCATGGTCGGTCGCCACCGTTTGAATCAAACCGTCGCGCAAGCCGTTCCAGAGCACCGGTTGATTGCGGATGTCGCGCAGCGGAGGCGACATCACGTACTTGGCCCCTTCGAAATTCGGCCGCTCGGCGTAGCTCTTGTCGAGGACCAGATATTGGATGAGCGTTTCCAGGCTGACCTTCACGCCCCGTTGCCGGGCCGCGATCGCCTCGGCGAGCGCCTCCTGGCAGCTGAGGTGCACGATATACGTTTCGGCACCGGTCAGCTCGGCAAAGGTAAGCAAATGGTGCACACCCTCCGCCTCGACCCGCGGCGGGCGACTGTCGTGATGCTGTCCGGGATCGGTCCTGCCGGCTGCCAGCAATTCCTTCTGGCGCTCTGCGACCAAGGTTTCGTTCTCGCAGTGTGCGGTCACGATGACTCCGAGCTTTTTCGCCAGCGTCAGCGTACGGTACAGCTCGGTGTCGTCGATTCCGAAGGTGCCTTTGTAAGCGAGAAAAATTTTGAACGAGCTGATACCTTGGCCGACGATCTCCCGTAGCTGTTCCGCCGCGGTGTCGTCGAACTTGGTTACTCCCATGTGAAAACTGAAGTCGCAGGCCGACTTTCCTTCCGCCTTCGACTTCCAGAGTTCGAAGCCTGCGAGCGTACCGTCCGAACGCGAGGGACAGCACATTTCGATCAGGGTCGTCGTCCCGCCGAGGAGCGCCGCCTTGCTGCCCGTCTCGTAATTGTCCTTCGAGAACGTGCCCATGAACGGCAGATAGATGTGCACATGGGGGTCGATAAAGCCGGGAAACACGTACTTGCCCTTGGCGTCGATGACATCGGTCCCCGGCGCGGCCGTCAGACCGACGCCGATTTGCGAGATCGTTTCGCCTTCGCAGAAAATATCCGCCACATAACGCGAATCCGCCGTGACGATCTCGCCATTCTTGATGAGGAGGGACATGGCCGTGGATTACCCGCGGGAAAGCGCGTCGGATTGCGTCACGAATTCGTCGCCCGTCCATTCCGCATCGGAAGCGACGCCTTTTTTATTCCGGGGGACCGCCGCAGCCGCGGTCTTTTGAGCGGATTTCCGCGCAGCCTGACGCCGCACGAGATCCGCATGTGTCGTGAAATAGGGGAGGCTCTTGCCCTTGAAATCCGAGAGCGTCTCGAACCGGTGCTTCGCCATGAACGCCAGGAGTTGCTCGCACATCGGCTTCACGCACCCGTAACCGAACTTCATCACGCCCGTGCAGACCTGCACCGTGTCGGCTCCCAACAGAATGAACTGAGCGGCGTCCTCGCCCGTCTCGACGCCGCCGATACCCGAAAGCGAACGACCCGGAAACTCGGTGCGTATCATCTGGGCGATCTCCATCACCATGCGCAGCGCGATCGGCTTGACCGCCTTGGACGAGTAGCCACCCGGGGTAGAATATCCTTCGACCGTAGGCTCCGGCCGCAGAGTGTCCAGATTCACCCCCATCACGCTGCGAATCGTGTTAATCGCGCTGATCCCCGTGCAGCCCCCGCGAAGGGAAGCACGGCTCGGGTCCTCGATGTGCGTGATGTTCGGCGTCATCTTAGCCCAAACCGGCTTCTTGGTTGCGCCCATCACCCAGCCGCAAACTTCCTCGAGCAGGTCGGGATCCTGGCCCATCGCCGCGCCCATCTTTCGTTCCGGCAGGCCGTGGGGGCAGGAAAAATTCAGCTCGAACGCATCGACTCCCGCCGCTTCGCACCGCTCGACAATCTCGATCCAGGCGTCCTTGCGATACTCCTCCATGATCGACGCGATCAACACGCCGTGCGGATGTTCGTTCTTGCAGCGTTTGAACTCCTCGAGCCACACGCCAAAACGGCGGTCGCTGATCAACTCGATGTTTTCCCAGCCGATCACCTCGTCGCTGCCGCTCGCCAAAAGCTTCGCATAGCGGGGGGAGACGTTGACTACCTTCGAAGCGTCGAGGCTCACGGTCTTCGCGATGACGGCTCCCCAACCTTCCCGGAACGCGCGTGAAATCACGCTCAGATTCGTCCCGGGGGGACCGGATCCGATCACAAATGGATTGGGCAATTTTAATCCGTCCACGGTGATGGCGAGCGTAGGCATAAAAAGAAAATTCCAACGTCCGCAACACTCCAACCGTTTGAGACTGGCGCACGGGATCCTGGTGGGTTAGCACGAAGCATGGCCTATGCCCAGCCGGAAACGGCCGGGCGGCCCGCTGCGAGAGTCATCCTCCCTTCACCGTGAACTCACCGCTCCAACCCTCTCGGATGCTGGCCGACTTGGACGAATTGCGCGTGCTCACGGGCGACGCCAACGGCGCGCAACGCGTTGCCTTCACCGAAACCTGGAACCGGGCGCGCGCGTGGTATCGGGCCAAACTCGCCGCCCTGCCGGTGACGGTCGACCGAGACGCCGCCGGTAATCTCTGGGCGACCCTGCCGGGCGAATCGAAGGACACGCTGATCCTCGGCGGACATCTCGACTCCGTTCCGAACGGGGGCTGGCTCGACGGTTGCCTGAATGTCCTCGCGGGGCTGGAGATTCTCCGGCGGATCCACGAACACCACCGGGGTCGACCCCCGGTCACCGTCCGCCTCGTCGATTGGGCCGACGAAGAAGGCGCGCGTTTCGGGAAAAGCCTCTTCGGTTCCTCCGCCTGCTCGGGGAACTTGAATCTGGACGAGGCCCGTGGGCTCAAGGACAGAGACGGTATCCTCCTTTCCGATGCATTGACCAAGGAGGGCCTGAATTTGGACCGAGCGAAGGACTCGGGCCGCGAACTCGCGCACGCGAAGGCCTATCTCGAACTGCATATCGAACAGGGTCCCGTCCTCCTCGATCTCGGTCTGCCCTTAGGCGCGGTGCTCGGAACCTTCGGCGTCGAGCGACATGCCATCACCTTCACCGGACAAGCCGCCCATTCCGGCAGCACGCCGATGAACCGGCGCAAAGACGCCTTCCTCGCCGCGGCGAAGATGAGCCCCGAAATCTATCGCATCGCAGAGCGTCGCGGTGGCGTTTGCACCGTGGGCTCGTGCACGACCGAACCGGGAATCGTCACCAGCGTGGTCGGGGAATGTCGGCTCACGCTGGATCAACGGCATCTCGATGCGAGAGCGTTGGCGGCGATGTTTGACGACGCCGTGAGCGCTTCGAAACGTTTTGCCGCCGAGGGGGGTGTCGGCGTCGCGTGGAATCGTCTCTGGCACATCGAGCCCGTGCTTTTTCATCCGGAACTGATCGAGCTGTGCGATGCGTCGGTCGCCGAAACCTGCGGCTACCGCCACCGACTCCCGTCGGGCCCGCTCCACGACGCCGCCGAAGTCGCCCGCGCGGGTGTGCCGACGGCGATGATGTTCGTGCAGAGTCTGCGTGGCATCAGCCACAACAAGATCGAGGACACCAAGCGGGAGCACCTCGAACTGAGCGTCATCGCCTTCGACCGCCTCGCCGAAAAAACGATGGCGTGGATCGGTGCTCGCGCGTAACCGCCTAAAAAGCGACACCCTGCAAACCTTCGCGTTGCAATTTGCCTGCACCACGCCCACTCCACCGGCCCAAAAAACGGAGAATCCCCCAAGGGGTTTAACGATCTATCGGAGGATGACGGCGAACCGTGCGCGCCTGCGACCGTCTGAGGAGAATGCACTTCCCGCGCGGTTTATCGTCGTTCGCCGCCCTCCTCGGGGCGCTTCTCGCCTCACCTTGGCTCGCGGCGGAAACGCCGCCGCTGCTCGCTCGGGCGTTCGAACAATGGGGCGAAGGTCGAGAAGACCTCGCGTTCACGCAACACACCCGCGTTTTCCGCGACGACGGACAGGTAAAGGAGGAGAGACTCGAACGCTACGATCCGTCGCTACCCGACAGCGAACGTTGGCGTCTTATCGAATGGGCCGGTAATCCCGCCACGGCCGAGCAGCGCGAAAAGTGGGAGTCCAAGAAAAACGGTCGGCCGCGCAAGAAGGGGATCAAACCACCCAGGGAATACCTCGACATCGATCACGCGACGCTGGTCGACGAAAACGCCCATACCGCCCGTTTCGAGGTAAACTTCCGACCCGAGGCAGCCAGACTGATTGCCGTGGAGAAAATCGCCGTCCGTATCACGGTCGACAAAGAAACCGCCACCATCGCCCACATTTCCGGACTTCTGAAAGAACCGCTCAAGATCGCCTTGGGCTTGGCGAAAATCACCGACATCGACCTCGATCTTCGGATCGAGCCGGGCGACGACGCTTCCAACGAAAGCTCCGGCGAGGTTAAGAGTGGCAGCACCGCCCGCGTGCTCATGTCGAAGTTCGGCGATCCAATGGAATTCAAGTGGAGCGATTTCAAACGCGTCACCGCGTTCCCGAGCGACAAGGGGAAATCGCACACCCGCTCCACTGCCGCCATCCCTCCCCCTTAAAAGATCGCACCCTCTTGCCCCGCGCAGCCAACAATCGATTTGGGAGATCGCCGGACCGACTTTGGATCGACCCTTCGCGTCTTTGTCCGTCACTTCGCGAGACACCTTCCGATTCTCCGATCCTGCGATTCGTAATCCATGTCTTGCGAAGGACGGGCGAAGATGCGAAGGCTCGGAAGAAGTGGGGAGATCGAAGGGCGAGCGTATCCTTCGATTTCCTCAGACCTGCCGACGCTTAGGGTGCCCGGACTAACCCAATGATCCGCCCGGGAACCCGGGGTCGCTCGAGCGCCACGTAAAGCATCCCGAGAGGTGCGAAGGAGAGAACGTGGATTTTCATGAAAAGACCGCCGTAGGCAGAAAAGAAGCGCTCGCGCTCAGAGCTGGGATCGAAAGAGACCGCAGAAATGATCGAAGACTTTGGTCATTAGCCCGCGCTTTTCGAAAGCCTCCAGGGTCAACGGGGTACTCTGAGCGATATCCGCCTTGATCGCGTCCAGATTTCTCAGAGCGACTTCGCGGTTCAGGATGTTCACATTCATCTCGTCGTTGATCCCGAACGAACGGTTGTCGAAATTGACGGAGCCAACCGTCACGAAGTAATCGTCTACCACCATCACCTTCGCGTGATACATCGCCGTTTGGTACTGGTGAAAGACGACTCCGGCAGCGAGCAGCTTTCCCCAACGCGAGCGCGAGGCCGCGCGCCCAAACCGCGAATCGTTGATCGCCGGAACGACCACCTCGATTTTTACGCCGCGCTTGCGAGCGGAGAGGAGCATCTCGATCGCGAGGTCGTCCGGCACGAAATAGGCGTGGGCGATCACGATCGACTTGCGTGCCGCGGCAATCGCCACGAGGTAGGAAATCCGCGCATTCTCCGGGTCTTCGTTGGGTCCGCTTTTGTAGCAGGCGGCGAGAGCATCGCCCGCCCGCACGACTTCAGGGAAATATTCGGAGCCGAAGAGCAGCCGCGACGTCGTTTGCATCCAGTTTGTCGCGAAGGTCGCCTGCATCTGAAGGACCGCCGGCCCCTCCAGCTTGATTTGAGTTTCGCGCCAAAGCTCCTTGGAGTCCGCATTTCCCAGCCATTTGTCGTCGATGCACATTCCGCCGGTGAAACCGATCTTTCCGTCGATTACCAGCGACTTGCGATGGGTGCGGTGATTGATGTTCGGCTTGATTTCGTACCAGTGTTCGCGCCCGTAAACGACGAAATCCACGCCGGCATCGAGCATCTTGCGCCGATCCGCTCGGTCCAGCTTGAGGGTGCCCATGCCGTCGGCGATGACATGGACTTTCACTCCTTGCCGCGCCCGCTCGCTCAGCGCTTCGATAAATCGATCGCTGATCGTCCCCGACGCCCAAATGTACGTCTCCAACGTCACCGTCTTTTCTGCCTCGCGGATCGCCTGAAGCATGACCGGAAAGAATTGATCCCCGTTGATCAAGGTTTCGACGCGGTTCCCTCCACTGAAACTGGCACCGAGCAGAGAGCCCAGCGATTGCGCGAAAACGGGCGTCTCGACCGAATGCTCGATCTCCGCCGGTTCTCCCAAAATCCGCGACGACGTGATCCAGAAATAGAAAGCCATGAGCGCGACGACGGCGGCGACCACCATCAGCCAAAACTTCTTGCGAGACGTCTGCGTGGGTACGGACTTTGAGAACGGAGGGGATTCGCTTCCCGGACTGCGAGACCGCTGCAACGGTGAATTCATCGCGCAAGTTGGAACGAAGTGAAAATGCTTACGAGGGGTTTCAAAGGAAGGGTCAATGTGCTCGCGTAGGAGGAGATGCGCTGGGTGGACCTTGGGAGAATCGCTTGGTTCCGACCAAGGTGAGCGGATCGATTGAGGTTGTAACCAAGCAGGAGAATTGGGGTCACTGACGGAAGAAAAGTGGAAACCTCTCGTCGGCACACCTCGCGCTCTCCTTCGCCGAAGCGCAAATTTCGCCTCACGGTGCGCGACCGCTCGCGGCTGATCGTCCTGCTCCTCGCCATCGCGCTCGCCGCGGTCTTGATCGGACGGTTCACCGATTTCGATTTTCGCGAAATTCCTCGCGCCATGGCGGGCCTCAATTCGGCTCTCGTCCTTCTGCTCTGCGCTACGCTTCCCATCTTGGGATTTCCCATCAGTGTCGTTTACCTGGTGTTGGGAGTACGATTCGGTCCTTACGTCGGCTTCTGCATCGTCGGCGCGATCACCGGACTTCATCTGCTCGGAACCCACGCGATCGCCAACAGTTTCCTACGGAAGCCGCTGGAGCGCTGGCTCGCGAGCCGCAAACACCGCGTTCCCGAAGTACCGAAGGGGGAAGGCGCGGCCATCGTGGTTGTCGCGATTCTCGTTCCGGTCCTTCCGTACTTCATTAGAAACTACGTCCTGGCGCTTTCCGGAATACCGCTGCGGACCTACCTCCTGGTGGGGGTACCGATGTACACCCTGCGTTCCGCGGTGACGCTGTTTCTCGGAGACTTGAGCGGCGACCCGACTCGCAGGGGGCTGTTCATCCTCGGAGCGATCTACGTCGTCAAACTGTCGATCTGCGCGGTCATCGTGTGGTGGATCCGCGAGCGTCACAAGAAACGTGACCTCGGCGGAGGGCATTCCGAGGCGGAGGAATCGGCGCGAACGCTTGCAGCGCCTCCGCGGTGATCCTTTGCTCCCGGGAGTGCCGCCCCGTTCGCCCTCTCCGCTCTCCTTCGACGATCTCGCCGACCGGGCCAGCCAACTCTACCGCTCGGCGGGTATCGCGGCGTGGCAATTTGCCCGCGGAAAGCTGCGAGGCGACCCCCTTTATCGCTCCGTCTGGGAGAGACCCGAGCTCAGGGAAAACGGAACCTTGATCGACTTGGGATGCGGACAAGGTCTGATGCTCGCCCTCTTCGTGGCGGAAGATGCGAACGGACCCGCCCCACCGGTCGAGGAGGGAAAAGCGAAACGTCGGCGATTGATCGGCGTGGAGACGAGAGCGCACATGGCTTCCGTCGCGCGCATCGCTCTCGGGGCGGGTGCGGACATCGTTTCCGCGGACATTCGTCGGATTCCGCTCCCTCCGAGCCGAACGATCCTAGTCTTCGATGTCCTTCACATGATGTCGGCCGACGATCAGGAATCCGTTCTTGGCGCGCTGGTCCAGTCGTTGGAACCGGAAGGCACCCTCCTCATTCGTGAAGCCGACGCTTCGGCCGGCTGGCGGTTCCACTGCGTCCAGGCAGGCAATCGCTTCAAAGCTCTGATGAAAGGATACTCCTCGAAAGACTTTCACTTTCGTACGGCACGAGGCTGGCAATCGCTTGTGGGTTCCTACGGGCTCGCAGTAAAAGCGTCGCCGATGGGAACGGGAACGCCGTTCGGCAATATTTTGCTCGTCGCAAAAAAGGCCAAGGCGGCGGTACCATCCCACGGTCAGGCACAAACGTCTTAAACTTAGCCGCGCTCACGGCGATTTCTCGCATGGCGTCAGCTGTCGGCTTTGTCGCGGTTCTTTATGTGGTGGTGCTCGCCTTGACCTTGCCGTAAGCGTCCTGCGCTCGCTCCCACGCGAGGCCGACCTTCTCGCGACGATCCTCCCAGGTTTCTTCCGTCGCTTTGGCCGCCTCGGCCGCCATGGACCGGAGATAAGCGCGGGAGGAGTCCATTTCCTTCATCGCAAAGTCCCAAGCCTGCGTGTTCCCCTTCAACGTCGCCCGCTTGGCATTCAACTCCTTGATCTGGACGTCGAGCTGGGCTTCGAGACGGGCGACCCCTGAGTTGAAATCCGCCCGCTGCTCGAACGCGCGATCCTTGATCTGACTCCACGTCGCAGCGGCGACTTCGGGGGCGTTGGCCAACGGCACCGTGCTCACCGCGAGAAGACCGGGATGGGCGTGAGGGAGCGGGTGACGGCTGGATTCCGCCTGCGCCGAATCTGTCCACATAACGTGACAAACCGCCGTCACCGCCATTGCCAGCAATCCGGAGCGCACAGGCAAAAACGAGGGAGAGGCAGCTTTCCCAAAGGAACGGAGGCTTTGAGGGATGGTCTTGGACGTGGTCATCATCCCGATCAGGACCGCTCGAAGAAACTGTAGAGCCGGCACGAGCCATGGGGCGTTTTACCGCTCTTTTCAGAGGGATATCGCACGATGTTTGGCTCCTGAGATTTGCGTGTTGGTAAGCGGGTGATGCTCTGTTCATTCCGCACCGATATTGTGTTTGTATAGCTTCGAACCTCCATCATTTTCGTTTTCATGGGTTTAGAGACTTCTCCAACTCTACGAATCTTTCTTGCAGAAGACCATGTGGCCATCAGGGAAGTGCTGGCCGTTTATATTCAGACCCGGCCGCATTTGAAAGTCGTCGGGGAAGCATCGAATGGCCTGCAGGTGGTCGAGCAATGCGCGCGGCTTAAACCCAACCTATTACTTTTGGATATCGATTTGCCGGGAATGAATGGAATTTCTATCGCCCACATGCTGACCGCCTCTACGCCGGAGACGCATATCCTCATCTTTTCCTCTCATTACGATGCCGCCACCGTCCGGCAGGTACTCGAGGCCGGTGCGCGAGGAATCATCGAAAAAACCAGTCCGATCGAGACCTTGATGAAGGCGATCGAAACCGTCGGTGCCGGCCGACCATACTTTGGAGAACGCGTCACGAGGATTCTGGAGCAGTCTTTCTCCAAGCCGATCGCCACGCGCTCGGCGGACAATCTGACCGCGCGCGAACGCGAAATCCTTCAGCTCATCGCGGAGGGTTGCAGCAATAAGGATGTCTCGTCGCGACTCGGCATCAGCATCAAGACCGCAGAAAATCACCGCCACCATTTAATGCAGAAACTGGGCACGCGGAACGCGGCTGATCTCACTCGGGAAGCGTTCCGCCTGGGCTTGGTGCGAACCTGGGCCCCGCCCGAAAACCCAGCTTAATTCCTTCACGCCGGGCGGACACCGGGTGGTCCGCCAACGACGCTCGCTCCCGCACCCCCGCGGCAATACATTCTCCTCCCCATGTCTCCTTGCCTCGCTTCACGTTCGCCGTTTCTCCGAGTTGCTTTTCGTGGTTTCGGTACGATCGCCCTCGTCAACCTCATACACCCGGTTGCGGCGGCTCGCACGGATGCAGATTGGCCGGCCTATCTTGGCGATAAACAGAGGAGCCTCTATTCGCCACTCCAGCAGATCGATCGCGACAACGTCGCGCAACTCGACGTCGCCTGGACCTATGAAACTGGCGAGAAAGGCGAGTATCAGGCCAACAATCTCGTCATCGGGGGTGTGCTTTACACCGCTACCCCTAACCGGCGCGTGATTGCGCTCGATGCCGCCACCGGCCGCGAACTTTGGAAATGGGATCCCGCCACCACCCGCGCAGGCCCGGGCGCACGCCGCCAACGCGGCCTCGTTTTTTGGCAAAGCCAAACCGGGGGCGAGCAACGGCTATTCACCGGCGTCGGCAACTACCTCTTCGCACTCGATCCCAAGAGCGGCCTTGCGATCGAGAGCTTCGGTGAAAACGGATCGGTCGCGCTTGGCGCCGGGCTGGATACCGACGGGATTCCCAAGGTCGGGCTGAATACTCCCGGTGTCATCTACAAAGATCTTTTGATCCTCGGCGGCTTCGGCGGCCCGGGCGCGGTCCGCGCGCTCGATGTGCGCACGGGCGAACGGCGTTGGATCTTCCACCTGATCCCTCGACCGGGTGAGGTCGGCTACGATACCTGGCCGCCCGAAGCCTATAAAACCGCGACCGGCGTCATGCCTTGGCCCGGCCAGGCCCTCGACGAAAAACGCGGCATCGTCTACGTCGCGACCAAGACCGCCGAGCCCGACTTTTACGGGGGCAATCGCCACGGCGACAACCTCTTCGCCAACTCCCTCGTCGCGCTCGATGCTGCGACGGGCAAGCGCCTCTGGCATTTTCAAATCGTGCACCACGATCTGCTCGACAAAGACCTGCCGTGCGCACCCGTGCTGCTCACCGTCACGCACGGCGGGAAGAGAATCGACGCCGTCGCACAAGGCACGAAACACGGCCAGCTCTTCGTCTTCGACCGCGTCACTGGCCAGCCGCTTTGGCCCATCGAAGAGAAACCCGTGCCCGCCTCGACCCTTCGCGGCGAAAAAGCCGCACCGACCCAGCCGTTTCCCACCAAACCCGCCCCACTCATGCGGCAGCGCTACGGCGAAGATCAGGTCTCGACCATTTCCCCCGAGGCGAACGCCCTCACGCTCGACCGCATCCGCCTATCGCCCAACTTTGGGCCGTTTCCCGCCCCAAGCCTCAAAGAGACGATCATGTTTCCCGGCTTCGACGGCGGCATGGAGTGGGGCGGCGGTGCGGCCGACCCCAAGGGCATGTATTATGTCAACATCAACGAAATCCCTTGGATTCTCCAAATGGTCGAGACGCGTCGCCCCGACGGCTCGCCGCTCCCGCGCGGCGAACGCGACTACCTGATCCACTGCGCCGCCTGCCACGGAATCGACCGCGCCGGCATCCCTGCCGCCGGATTCCCCTCGTTGCTCGACCTCGAGAGCCGGCGCACGGCCGCGGAAATTATCCAGATCACCAAGCAGGGCTTCGGCCGCATGCCCGCGTTCGACCGCATTCCCGACCAGCAACGCGAGGCGATCCTCGCCTACGTGCTCGGCCAAAGCTCCGCCCCCGGCAATCGCCCCGACGTAGCCGCCCCGACCGGTCCGCGTCCACGCGACACCGCTCCGTATGCCTTCGGCGGTTTCCGCCGCTGGACCGATCGGGCCGGCTACCCCGCGATCGACCCGCCCTGGGGCACCCTCAACGCCGTCGATCTCAACACCGGCGAACTCAAGTGGAAGGTCCCGCTCGGCGAGTATCGCGAGCTCAGCGCGCGCGGCATTCCGCCCACGGGCACGGAAAACTACGGCGGCCCCGTCGTCACCGCCGGCGGTCTGATCTTCATCGCGGCCACCGCCGACGAAACCATCCGCGCCTTCGACAAAGACACCGGGAAAATCCTCTGGCAGGCGCCGCTGCCCTTCGGCGGCAACGCCACGCCAAGCGTCTATATGGTCGAAGGACGCCAGTTTCTCGTTATCTCGGCCGGCGGCGGAAAATCCGGTCGCCCGGCGGGAGGCAGCCTCGTGGCATTCGCGTTGCCCCGTCCGTAGCCATAGACACCATCGTTCGGACGCCGTCGAAACCATCGATAAGGTTTAGCCAGATCGGCGATTGTAGCTTGAAGCGGTGAGTCCGAATGGTTCAGGTCGCACACATGGTGGATGCGGCCGCCCCACGTGTGACCTTGCCG
>Ga0105044_10000186_pt1 | contig 69833 bp, 66 predicted proteins | sample MAT01_FD_78092 | JGI IMG/M metagenome (GOLD analysis project Ga0105044, IMG submission 78092) | Freshwater microbial communities from Lake Fryxell liftoff mats and glacier meltwater in Antarctica - MAT-01 | ecosystem: Environmental > Aquatic > Freshwater > Ice > Liftoff microbial mat | place...
AAAAATCCGGCGTGCAAAAAGCCAACAACAACCAAACATTGACCGCCTGCCTCGTAGCGTAATCAACCGCCCTCTGAGGTCATTGATTCAAAAACGCGCCGGCGGTCTGCTGTAGCGGGGGAGCTACACTGCCGGTCAGCACAAAATGGGCAGGGGCCAATGGTCTGTCCAGAAGCCTGAACTTGTGCAGCGACTGCATGAGCCCGTGTGGTGGTTCAGCGCTTTCCTTGCCCCGTTTCTAGAGCCCAGCGTGGAGAACCACCAGTACGACTCCAGGGGGGGGGGTCCATTCAGCACCTTCCCGTGGATACGCTGCGAGTCGTTCTTCGACCGTGCTCCTGGAAACAATTCCAGTCGATCCGCGGGATCTGCTTCGAGGAGATTTCGTTATCCTCAACTATCCGATCAGTCGCCTCGACGCGAAGCTGTTCCGCCCGGAAATCACCAACGCTCCCGACGCCGGCACCAGGGTCTATGTCACCCTTACGCCCGTAGGGGAGTATCATTTGGCTCAGTCCGCCTCCTTTAACCCGCCCGCTCCCGGGTCTGGGTTGACCTTGGAGGGTACCGTGCAACCTGATCGGTTCTCCGGTCCACGTTCCTCCGAACCCTTGAGCGTCGAGGTCGAGTACGGACTCGAACGTTATTACGTGCGTGAAGGAACCGGCAACCCATCCGGCAAACTCACCGTCTTGGTGGCCATCCCACGCTCCGGCCAAGGCGTCATCAAGGAGGTTTACCTCGACGGCCAACCGTACGCCGAAGTCATGCAGGATCAGGCCCGCTGAGTGGAGAGAGGCTGACGCCACCGGCCCACCGCGCGGCCCCATAAGCGCCCGCAAGTTCCCCTAATTCAGCAGCCACCAGGCGCAACCCCGCACCACCGGGGCGCCACTCCCTGACTTGAAGGTACTCCCGTAACGGGCCGAATAAGGTTTCACCGCTCCGGGCAATCCCCCCGCCGATGATCGCAACCTCCGGGTCGAGCACGTTGGCCAATGAGGCCAACGCTGCCGCCAACGCTCGAACCGACCGAAGCCAAAGTTCGCGGGCCTCGGCGTCACCCTCATCCACCGCTCGAATCAGTTCATGCGTGGTCCCAAAGCGCCCCCCGCTCCGCTGCTGAATGTTATGATTTCCAATCGCATCCTCCAGACTACCGGGCGTCTGACAAATGTCGGGCGGACCTTCCGAATTCAAGGAGACATGCCCCAGGTGTCCGGCCTTGCCGGTATGACCCTGGAGCAATTTTCCCTCGACCAGGACGGCCCCGCCCACGCCTGTGCCGAGAGTGAGCAGGATAGCATTGATTGCCCCTCGACCCGCCCCGAAACCGACCTCACCCAGGAGCGCAGCGTTCGCGTCGTTCACCACCGGGACGCCTTCCGGACGGTCCAGATAATCCGCCCACACCAATCCCTCCAAGCCGGCGAATCGTCCCGGCATAAAGGCGATAGTGCGACCATCGCGGGCGGCGATTCCGGGTGCTGACAGGCCAACCCGCGCCGGCCGACCCAATTCATCGGTCGCCTGTTGCAGCACCTTCGCCACCGCCTGCGCAAAGGCCATCGGCTTCTCCAGGTCAAACGGCTGATGATACTGAGCACGACGAAAGCCATCTGGTGCGACCGCAACGCTTTTAACACTGGTACCGCCCAAGTCGAGGCCAAGAATATAAGGAGAAGGCATGGAGCAGTTGTGAGATCTAAAACGAGCACATAGAGCCAGGTTCGCTTCAACCGGCAATCGAAAACCAAAACTCAATAATCCCCCGTCACACTCCACCCACCGTCCACCGCTATGACCTGGCCGGTGACGAAGCGGCTTTCGGCTGAGAGCAGCCAAACAACCAGGGAATCCAGATCTTCGGGCTGCCCGATCCGACCTCCATCCAGCGGTTGCTTGGAATGGATGAACTCCAGGATGGCCTCGTTTTCCTGCGCTCGCTGGGACATGGGCGTCGCTACCAACGCCGGCGCCACCAGATTGAAGCGGATATTATGTGGGGCATAGTACGCGGCGGCGGACCGGGTGAGTCCGATCAAAGCGGCTTTGGCGGCCGCATACGCGTGGGTGGCGAAGAATTTGGGCGACGGTGAAAACCCCAACACCGAACCGCAGGTCACCATCGTGCCACCCCCGCCTTGCTGAAGGAATTGCTGAACGGCGGCCCGGCACGAGTGAAAGGCCGAGGTTAAATTGAGATTCAGCGTGTACTGCCAACCCGCATCGGAAAGTTCATGCAAAGGTCCATCGCCCTGCCGGCGACCACTGCCGCCCGCCACATGATACAACCCATCGAAACGGCCAAACTCCGCCAAGGCATATTGAATTGCCGTCGCCGCGGTGCCCGACTCGGTGGCGTCTCCAGCGAGGGTTCGAACCGCCGCGCCGAGTTCCGCCGCCAGGGCCAAGCCCTTCTGAGCTTCCCGACCGACAGCCACTACCTGCGCCCCCTCGCGCACACACGCCCGAACGGCGGCCAACCCCAGACCGCTCGTCCCTCCGATCACGACAATGGATTGGTGCGCCAGACGTCCGCTCATTTCGGTAAGTCTTTGGCCAAGGCCCTGAGCGATACAAGCCGAGTCCACCAAGGATTACCCCCGTATCAGACGAGGTCACGAACCGCACGAAATCCAAAGACGGAATTGTAAAGCGTCTCTCAACTCTCAATTCTCAGCTTTCAACTTCCCGCCTACCGCTTACCCCACAACCCAGCCCGGGAACCAAATGGAAAAGCCAGACGCCACCACCGACGACCAACCCACGACGTTCCCCGCCCGGGCGAGGTCCGGCCCACCGACCAGTCCACGCCTCCTAGCCCTTGATGCCTACCGCGGCTTGATCATGCTGACGCTCCTCGCTGGCGGTATTTTTCACTCTCTCAAGGGCGTCCCCGGATGGAATTGGCTGTATGTTCAGAACGAACACGTCGCTTGGGTTGGCTGTGTCTATTGGGATCTCATCCAGCCGTCCTTCATGTTTATGGTCGGGGCTGCAATGCCCTTCGCCTTCGCCCGCCGCGCGGAACTCGGCGATTCCTGGAGTCGCCAGTTTGGGCACGCGATTTTCCGGGCCTTCAATCTCATTGTCCTCGGCTTCCTGCTCGACAACTTCGGTGCCGAGAAAGTTCAAATCGGCTTCATCCGGGTACTCCAGCAAATTGGCATCGGCTACCTGATTGCCTTTTTTATCGTGGGTCGATCGTTCCGCCTCCAAGCCCTGGTCGCTGGTGGAATTCTCGTCGGATACCAGTGCGCCTGGATGTTTAATCCCTGGAACGGACCCGGTGGACCGTGGGCGATGGGCCAGGAAAACCTCGGCAGCGTCTTCGACCGCTGGATACTCGGCCGCAATTACTCCGGGTATTATGTCGGCCTCAATGCCCTTCCGGCGGCGGTCACAATCATGTTCGGTGTCATGGCCGGTCAATTGATTCGGCAAACCTCGCGCCCCACGAGCGACCCCGCATCGGCCCGACGAACGATGCTCATTCTGCTCGGCACCAGTGTGGCCGGCATCGCCTTGGGTCTGGCAGTGAGTCCTTGGTTTCCCCTGATCAAACGGATCTGGACACCCAGTTTCGCGATTTACGCAGGCGGTTGGAACACCTTGATGTTGCCGGCGTTTTACTGGGGAGTGGAAGTCATGGGCTGGCGCAGTCCGGTCTTCCCCCTGGTCGTGGTGGGGACAAATTCCATCGCCGCCTACGTGATCGGCAATGCGTTTGGCGGTTGGTTCCGAAGTCTAAGTATGGCTTGGCTCAATGGGCTGCCAGAACTCTTGGGCGAGGTAGGGTTCCCCGTATTTCAACGCGCCCTATTCGCCTTCGCAGCCTGGGCGGTTCTCTATTGGCTCTATCGGCGGAAGATCTTCTTTAAGGTGTGAAACTCACCGCAATTTGCGCCGATCCGTAAGCGCCGTCTCCGCCTCGATCTGATTCTCCGTGACCTCCACTGGGCCCACTTTTTCCTCCAAGAGAATTCCAATGGTCTGTCGTCGCTCGACCCCCTTTCGGGTGTCGCGAATGATATTCCCGAGGAACACCAACTCGCCAGTTTCACCCCGGACTCGAATGCCCGCAACCGGCTCCGAACCCCCGTTATTTTCGATAAATTTATGCTCCAAACGATTCCGGTGGCCCGCCATGCCTTCGGATTCCTCTCGAAAAAAGACCCCGTCATTCGTGTTACCGATGACCCGGTTGTTTCGGATGAGATTATCGGTGTCCTTGTGACCGATGGATATTCCGAAGCGCCCATTCCCTTCCAGCGTGTTGCCTTCAAAGAGTCCGTGCTTCACCCGCCAGCAGAGAAACAAACCATCCTCGCCATTTCGACGCGCCTGGGAATTGCGCACGATCGCCCGCTGGGAGCCGCTGCCAGGATGTAAGCCCAGTGAGCTATTGCCTTCACTGACGCACGCGTTGACCTCGACGTCATTTGATTGCTGAAAGCTAATGCCGTCGCCGTGGTAGTCGCGAATGGTGCATCCTTGAAGGATTGCGCCCGGACATCGGTACAGAAAAACACCGCCACCCCGACACCCGTTCAAGTGCACGTTTTCTTGCTGATTACCCGCCACGGTTAAGTTCTCCACCCGCACGCCTTCGAGATAATAGCCACTGATAACCGGGTAAACCGTGGCCGCCTGCGCTCCCGAATCAACCATGCAATCCGCGTTGAGCGGAAGGCTGAGCGAGAAGGTGTTTCCGTTGCGTCCGGTGATCCGCGCCACCGTGGTGTGGAATCCCCCCGCATTCTTATCCCATATCGCCACGCCATCCCCTACTTCAAATCCAGCGGCTTCTTTCAACGTGATTTGTTCTTCGCCAAAATCACCATCCAACGCCAGCGCCGAGGTCGAAGCCTTCGCCTTGCGCAACACCGTCCGGGCCCCTTGACCGCGAACGGTCACCTGAGCCCGCAAGTGAAGCGAATCGCGCATGATAAATTCTCCCGGGCCAATTTCAACCGTCCCACCCCCGAGCGAACCGACGTAATCCACTGCCGCTTGTAAAACCCGGTTATCATTCCCGTTCAGATCGGCATCACGGATTCCCACCGTCAAACGCGGGCGCTCGTTCATGGTTCCGTGCATGGCCTTGGGCAACTGCCGGTAAGGTGAAGCGGGCTCTCCTGTTGGGTCGCCCAACACCCGGCCCAGTTGATGGGAGACGAGCAACGCAAGGACCAGGAGGGTCAGGTAGATCGGGAAGTTCATGGACGGAATTCTGGGTGAACGGACGTTACCGACACAGCGCCGGGGACAGTATCGTTCATCCTGACTCGGCGGACCCCGACAGGCCATCAGGAATTTGGCGCCCTCTCCACCATTCACTCCAATAAATACACCCACAGACCACGACCCCACCCCGATCGACCCACCTCACATTCTCATGACCCGGCACAAGGGGCAGTTTGGGCTGCGGCTATTCCCCCTCAACCCCATGCAAATCCGTCCGACAAACGGCGCCGGCGCGCACGCGGATCAAGACCTCTTCGGGAGCAGGCTGGGGAGTGAGGAGATGGGTTAATTCAAGGGTTGGCCGACCTCGGAAAGCACCATCGCGCGCACGCAGTAATCCTGATGTCGGGAGCAAGGAAGGTGCTGTAGGTCGGGACGGCAAAGAACCTCCGGCTTCGGCTCGGCAGCTATCGGGTGGCGAATCCGGAGCGGGTGTCGAGGCGCACTCTTCACCGACTTCACCTTGTCACCTTGGCTAGCGCTTCATACCCGGAAATCACGTCGAATAGTTCCTCATCAATGGAATCCTGGCGTAGTCGGTGGAACGTTTGGTGCAGTGTCTCCAGTAATTCATCAATGTTTTTGTCCGCGCGCTGCATCGCCGCGAGACGGCTCGCGTTTTCGCTCGCAAGGGATTCGGCGCACGCCCGGAAGATCGAGACGAACAAGTATTCGCGGATCAGCGCCCGCAACGTCGCAGAAACGCCTCCCAGGACCTCAGGAAGGATCTTCGTCGGCCAGGGAAGTTCGGCCAGTTGGCGGCGCCAGGTTTCATCCAGCGGGAGCAGTCGCTGACTGACGGGCTCATAGACCGCACTGGATTTGGGACGGTTATAAATAAGGTAAAGTGCGGTGACATCAGCATGATCTTGATGCCTCTCGTGCTCGACGAGAATCTGCCCGACGAGCGGGGTAATGGTCTTGACGGAATTCGGTACGGTGAAAAGACCGGCCAACGGCAGACCCGCAGCCACCAGGCGGGCATGCACCCGCTCCCCTACGGACCAGACTTGAGGTTTGCCGGGCAGAACGGCGAGTGTCTCCACCGCAAAATCAGCCACTACATCGTTAAACTGGCCCACCAGTCCCTGGTCTGAACCGAATACGACCGCGCCAATCGTGTCCTCGTCGGAATTTCTTTTACGTTCTAGCATCAAGGCTGCGGGTTCACTTTCCCGGAAGCACGCACCCAGACCCAGTTTCACGGTCCGATAGTAATCACCCAACGCGTGCACCGATCTCTCGTATTGTCCGATGTTCGATGCGGCCAGAGCTTTCATCGTGCGGACGACGGATTGAAGATCGCCGGCACTGCTGATCTTCCGTCGCAAGCTCGCTATAGTGTCGCTCATAACTTTGCCTTGGTCTCCGGGGCAGGGTTAAGTTCGGTTTCTTTCTCCGGCTTGGATTCGGACTTTGGTGCGAGCTTCCTCGGCTTGAGCTCTGACGTGTTCCCGTCGTTTGCTTTAGCCTCGGATTTCTTGTCGGTTTTTTGCTTGGGGTCGTCGTGCTTTGCTTGCGGCTTGGGCTGGAACGGCGCGAGTGCTTGACGTGCGAGTTCAATGATTATTTTGCGATCTTCATCGCTTAACTTGCTGGCGGTTTCGAATCGCGCGCACACCTCCGCCGGTAGTTGCACCGCGGCTTCATGCACGGCGTGCTCGGCGTCCGTCATCCGGTCGAGCGAAATGGAATCAAAAAGTTCGGCGGTTAACGCCAGCAGCACGGCGATTTGCGCGGGCACGGTTACCGGAGAAAATTCCGGCTGCTTGAGGCAGGCGCGGATGCGCCGTCCATGTTCGATGATCTTGCGCGTGTCTTCATCGAGGCGCGCACCAAATCGCGCAAAGGTTTCAAGCTCCTCGAACTGCGCGTAGGCGAGCTTCAGGTCTCCAGCCACCGCGCGGTAGGCCGCGTGTTGCGCCTTACCGCCAACGCGTGAGACGGATTTGGCAACATCCACCGCGGGCAGCACGCCTAATTCGAATAGCGACGGCGAAAGGTAAATCTGCCCGTCCGTGATGGAAATCAGGTTGGTTGGAATGTAGGCGGAAATGTTCTGCGCTTCGGTCTCAATGATCGGCAGCGCAGTCAGGGAACCGCCGCCACGTTCCTTGTTCAGATGAGTCGCGCGTTCGAGCAGGCGCGAGTGGATATAAAAGATGTCGCCGGGAAACGCTTCACGCCCGGGCGGTCGGCGCAGCAGGAGGGAAAGTTCGCGGTAGGCACGGGCGTGGTGTGTGAGATCGTCATAGACAATCAACACGTCGCGACCCGCCTCCATAAAATGCTCCGCGATGCTCGTCGCGGCATAGGGAGCGATGTAGGATAGACCAGGCGTGTCGTTGCCCTCGGCCACCATCACCACAGTGTAATCCATCGCGCCGCGTTCCCGCAAATTAGCCACCACCTTGGCCACCGCCGAGGCGCGCTGGCCAATGGCGCAATAGACGCACACTACATTCTGGTCGCGCTGGTTGAGAATGGCGTCGATCGCGATGGCGGTTTTCCCAGTCCGGCGATCACCCAGAATCAATTCACGCTGACCGCGCCCAACAGGAATAAGCGCATCAATGACCTTGAGCCCCGTCTGGAGCGGGACGGTGACGGGTGCACGGTCCATTATGGGAGCAGCAGGACGTTCGATGGGTAGGCGTTCGCCCGTGGTCACCGCACTGCCGTCATCCAGCGGCCGACCGAGTGGGTCAATGACGCGTCCCAGCAATTCCTCGCCAACCGCCACATCCATCACTCGGCCAGTGCGCTCGACTTCATCTCCCGCGTGGAGATGCGAGTATTCGCCCAGCAGGACGACGCCGATTTCGTGCTCATCCACATTGAAGGCGATGCCGAAGACGCCGCCGGGAAAAGTGACCAACTCCTCAAAGCCCACGCTGGGCAGACCGGACACCGTGGCGATCCCCGTGGAAATGGCCGTGATCGCGCCGATCTCGCGCGGCGTTAATTGGGGCGTGAAGCTTTCCCGCACTTGGCTAATTCCAGCGAAGGTGCGGTCAAAGACGCTTTGCAGGTTGTCAGGCGCAGCGGTCATTGCTTTACCAGTGCAGGCTTGGAGTCTTCGGGTTTGGCTTCAGCTTTTGCCTCGGGCTTGGCTTCCGACTTCGGCTCGCCTTCGGTCACCGGCATTGACTCAGTTGTGGGCTTTGGTTTGTCCCTCGGTTTCAACAATTCGGTAACCCCCTTTTCCAATGACGTGAGGTAGTCCGCAATGCTCCACGCCACCTTTTGTCCATTCGTGGTGAGTTCAATCCCGCTGACCAGGTCGGGCGCGGTCTCAAAACGGAGCTGAATGTCTGCCGAGAAAGTTTCGTTGATGGCGGTTTGAATCTTGGCGCGTTGATCCGCCGGCAGAACCAATGCGCTGCGCACCAGCGCCGGTTCGAATGCGGTCGTCAGGGCAGCGCCTAGGGCGGCCTTCGTCGACTCGTCCATGGTGCGCAAACGACGGGTGAACACCTCGCCGAACCGTTCTTCGAGGCTGGTCATGGCGAGATCCGCCAGCGCCTTACGCGCAATGGCGAAGACCTCGTCCTGCGTTCGGCGCGCGATGGCCCGGCTGAGATTATGGGCATCGTTACGCAGCGCTTCCTGACGCTTCGTGCTCAGGGCGCCCGCCGCTTTGCGGCCTTCGTCAAGAAGTCGCTGTCGTTCGATGCTCGCCTCTTCTGTGGCCTTCTTCAAGAGCCCGGCGCGTTGCTGATCAAACTCCTCGTTCTTGCGTTGGAACTCGTCCCGATCTTTTTTGGCTTCGGCCTTCTTCGCGTCGGCATCCGCAAGATCCGCCGCGATCTTCTTTTCTCTCGCGTCAATGGCATTTAGGATGGGTTTGTAAAGAAACCGCTTCATCAACCACACCAGGATGAGGAAGTTGAGCACCTGTGCCCCGATAGTAAACCAGTCGATCAGCATAGGTTCACTTTCCGGCCTCCGCGGTCGCAGCGGAGAGAACTTGATTCCAAAACGGGTTGGCAAAAATCAGAATCATCGAGACTACAAAGCAATAAATTGCTGTGGATTCGATCATCGCCAGACCGACAAAAAGGGTTCGCGTGATGGTGGCGGAGGCGTCGGGTTGCTGCGCCAGTGATGTCAGTGCGGTTGAGACCGCCTTTCCTTCTGACAAGGCCGGCCCCATCGTGCCAAAACCTGTGGTGATGCCGGCGGTGACAATGGATGCCACAGCGATAACTGTCATACTGTCCATACTATATCCTTTCTTTGACTCATTGTTGCTTCACGTTTGACGTACTCGCGCCGGTTTAGGTTTGCGCGTGCGCGTGGCGGCCGCGATGTAAACCGCAGCGAGGATGCTGAAGATGTAGGCCTGCACCATCCCGGTGAGCAGACCGAGCACCGTCATCACGATGGGAAAGATAAAGGGCGTGATGGTCAGCAGAATTCCGATGATCATTGCCCCGCTCATCATGTTGCCGAAGAGACGGACGGCCAGGGCCAGCGTGCGAGAAACTTCGCTAATGATGTTAAATGGCAACATGATAAAGGTCGGCTCAAGGTAGGATTTGAGGTAGGTGCCTACGCCCTGGTCCTCGATACCAAACATTGGCACGGCCACCAGCACGCAAATGGCCAGCGCCGCCGTGGTCGAAAGCGAACCCGTTGGCGGTTCATAGCCGGGAATGACGGTGCAAAGGCTGGCCAGCGCGACGAACAGGAAGAGCGTGCCCAGAAAGCCGATATATTTCTTCGGGTTCTTGAGCCCGACTTCTTCGATTTGGTTCTCGATGCCGGTGACGACGATCTCCAGGAGATTTTGCCAGCGGGAGCGTTTATGATTCGTGGTTAAATTACGGGTGATGAGTTTTGCCCCAACGGCCAGCACCAACATCAATCCCCACGTGAAAGCAATCGTGCTGTTGAGTTTGAAAAACCCATGTTGCCAAAAAATCATCTCATCGGGACTAAGGCGCATGGCTGGCCTCCTTGGTTGCGGCGTTCTGCTCTTCGATCGGTCTGCGCGTTTGCCACATCACGAGGAAGCGCGCGCAAATAAAACCGAGGAAACACACCACGAGCCGGACCCAACTTCCGCGGCCGACAAAATAGAAACCGGCCAACACAATGCTCATTCGCAACAACAGGCTGCCGAAAAACCAAAGCGCCGGTCGCGGGGACGAAACACCTCGGCGCACCGTCCACCAAAGGCCACCGAAGAAAATTGCCCCCAGCAGTCCGCCAGCCAACCACGCCAGCACCAGTCTGAGCGTTTCACTCATCGTGATCCTCTTGCTCCTCGTGGATCGCCTTGTCTTCTTTGGAAACCCAATGCCACGCATTCAAACAACCGAGGACCAACCCGGCGACCAACAGCGCCAGCGTCCAGGAATGTTTACCCGGCTGCCTGTTGTCCAACCAGAGACCGAGCGCCGCGCCCAGCAATGTCGGAACAACCACAGACCAGCCAATCAACCCCATCATGCCCAACCCGAACCAGACACCTGAAGCCGGGTTGCGGCGCGCCTTGAGTTTGCGCGTTGCCTTTGCACCCACTTCGCTAGCGAAGGTCGGGACGGATTTTCCAGGCTTCCTAAAAGGGTCGTCACTCATGGTGTAAGGTCCCGAAGCGGTGCAGAAAGCCGGATTCCAATTTCGCCATGACCCTGCGAACGCTTTGTTCGTTTTGGTCCAAAGAAAGAAACTCCGTTTTCACGGCTTCTTGCAAAAGGCTCAGGTCCGTTCCGCCCAGGGCGCGGCGCACGGAAACGAGAACGTCCGCTCCGGTCTTGACCAGCACCCCCTCGTCAATGGCCAAGAACACCTCGCCATCTGCTTCGGTTTCGTAGATCAGGATCCCGGGCGCGAGCGCCGCCACGCAATCGAGCCGATGGGGCAGGAGTCCAAACGAGCCCTCCCTCGTCTCCGCCACAAGGCGCAACACACGGGTTTTCTGGGCGAAGACCCGGAACGGCAGGAGCACTTTAAGGCTCATGATTGGCAGCGGCATCTTTGACTTCCTCTTTGTGTTGTGGTTTGGACTTGGTCTCTGGCGGTGACATGCCAATTGCCTCTGCTTCGAGCTTGGGTTTTGCCTCGGCGTTCGGCTTGGAATTTGTCTCCGCATGGACCTCTGGTTTGTTTTTGCCGTTGACCGCTGGCTTCCCCTCATTCGCCGGCTTCGTTTCGGTCTTCACGCCGGTTCTTGAGTCGACCTGCCCTGGCGCTGCGTCCTGAGCGGGTCCTGCCTTTCCCTGCACTTCGCTAATCGGCCCAATCATATAGAGCGCCCTTTCAGGAAAGTCTTTGAATTCGTCCCGCAGAATTCGCTCACAGCCGTCCAGTGCATCCGCAAGGCTGACAAGTTTTCCAGCCAGACCAGTGAACTGTTCGGTCGTGAAAAAGGGCTGGGTCAGAAAACGCTCCAACCGCCGCGCGCGCGCGACCACGTTCCGGTCCTCAGGGGAAAGCTGCTCCAGACCCAGCATGGCAATGATGTCCTTAAGTTCCGCATACTGAGCGAATGTCCGCCGAATTTCCTGCGCTAAAACGTAGTGTCGATCGCCCACGATCCCCGGGGTGGCCATCTTGGAACTCGATTGGAGCGGATCAATGGCGGGATATAGACCTTCGCTGGCCCGCTTGCGCGAGAGCACGATGGACGCGGAGAGATGTGAAAACGTATGCACGGCTGCGGGGTCGGTGAAATCGTCCGCCGGAACATACACCGCCTGAATCGAAGTAATCGCACCCTTTTCGGTATTGGCGATGCGCTCTTCCAATCCAGATAGCTCCGTGCCCATCGTCGGCTGATACCCGAGACGCGACGGCATCTGCCCCATCAAACCGGACACCTCCATGCCGGCCTGGATAAACCGAAAAATATTATCAATGAGCAGGAGCACATCGCGGTGCTCATCGTCGCGAAAATATTCGGCCATCGTCAGAGCCGCATGTCCCACGCGAAACCGGCTGCCCGGCGGTTCGTTCATTTGACCGAAGAGCATGACCATGTTCGGCAGCACCCCAGCCTCCTTCATTTCGCGATAAAGCTCCTCACCCTCGCGACAACGTTCGCCGATACCACAAAAAATGCTTACGCCTTTCTGGTTACCAATCATGTTGTGGATCATTTCGGTAAGCAGCACCGTCTTGCCCACTCCCGCGCCGCCAAACAGTCCCGCCTTGCCGCCACGTTCCAAAGGCACCAGCACGTCAATGACCTTGATGCCCGTTTCGAAAATCTCCGACTTGGTGGAGCGCCGCGCGAGCGGCGGCGGAGCGTGATGCACGGAACGCCATTGCACATCGTGCAACGGTGCTTCGCGGTCAATGGCGTTCCCAAACACGTCAAACATCCGCGAGAGAATCCCTTTGCCTACCGGCGCTTTCAGTGGTCCGCCCGAATCCAGCACAGACATACCGCGTGCAAGACCCTGCGTGGGCGTCAATGCAATGCCGCGCACGTGCCGCGAATCGCGATGTGCCAGCACTTCGATGACGATTCGCCCTTCCTTTCCCGCATGCAGCACCGAGTAGATCGGTGGCAAGCGTTCATCGAACCGGACATCGACCACACTGCCGCGCACAGAGACCACAGAGCCTTGGTTTACTTCCCTCATGGCACTTCAGATTATCATAGTTCAGCCCGTGGATTTTAGTCGACGATGAAACCTACTTTGATGGTGACCTGCCAGTGGTTGACTTGGTTCTTCTCAATACTCCCGCGGGTTTCGACAATCTGGAACCAGCACAGATTTTTAAGGCTCTTCCCGGCTCGCTTTAGCGCGAGGTTGACGGCGTCCTCAATGCTCTTGGTTGAGGTGCCGGTGAGTTCGATGAGCTTATAGACGTGGTTTTTCATAGAGTATTGGCGCAGGTTACTTCAAGGGTGATGGGCGGCCGTCTCAGACTGCGGCTTCACGATGGGGCGTTCGCCCGCCTGCCGTTCGAGCAGGAAGAGGCCCTCGGCATTTTTTCCCGCGCGCGTAAATATCGTGATCATGACGTTGACGATCTTGTCCTCTTCGACCTGTTGATCAAGAAACCACCGCAAAAATGATGCGGTGGAATAATCTTTAAGTTCATTCGCGTGTTCATAAATGGGATGGATGAGCGCTGATACGTACTATTCCTGTGGCAGGCTTGCCTTGAAAGCTGCGAGCGAAGACTTCGAATCGCCCCCGGTCTGGGACAACTGAAGCACTGCAACGCGACCGCAAGGGTCACGCAAGTAACCGCGGAACTTCATCGCGTGGCCGAGTTCCTCCTGGCCTTGTAGATTCATTCATCCGGCAAAGCCGTTGAGCGATTCGTGTTCAAACCATCCGGCCATTGCCAGGTAAGCGTAGGCGGAGAAGAACTCGTGATTGATTTGTTCGTAGATGGCCTTCTCGATGTCAGAATGCAGTTTCATATATTGATTCTGACGAATTTTCGAGTGCAGGAAAAACACCGTTGCCAGTTTGAGCTCTCAAACCTCAAGCAACAGTCGCGCAGGCGATTCAATGGCCTCCTTGACACGGCGCGTGAAAAGCACGGCTTCGCGTCCATCCACAATGCGATGGTCGTAGGTCAGCGCGACGTACATCATGGGTCGGATCACCACTTGGCCCTGCACTGCGACCGGTCGCTCCTGGATCGTATGCAGGCCGAGGATGCCAGATTGCGGCGGGCTGATGATGGGCGTCGAGAGCAGCGAGCCGAACACCCCGCCGTTGGTGATGGTGAAGGTCGCCCCTTCGAGTTCGTCGGGCTTAAGTTTACCGTCCTTCGCGCGCTGGGCGAAATCGACGATGGCCTTTTCCACATCCGCGAAGCTAAGGAGCTCCGCGTGTCGCAACACGGGCACGACCAGGCCGCGTCCGGTGGCGATGGCCACGCCGATGTTGAAGACGTTGCGATAAACAATGTCGTTGCCGCGCATTTCGGCGTTGAGCTGGGGAAATTGTTTTAACCCGTCCACGGCGGCCTTCACGAAAAAGGACATCAGCCCAAGCCTCACCGCATGGCGTTGCTCAAACGCCTCCTGGTTTTCGTGGCGTAGCCCCTGCACTGAGGACATGTCCGCCTCGTTGAACGTGGTGAGCATGGCCATTTGTTGTTTGGCCTCAACGAGACGCCGCGCCACGGTGCGGCGCAACATACTCATGGGAATGACTTCCGTTTCGGAGTCGGCTGGTTTTGGCGCCGACTCCTTCGAGATCAGTGGCTCGGAAGGCTTGGCGTCAGACGGTGTTTCCGTTGCTTCTTTGGCGGGCGCGGACGATTTTTCGGATTGCTCTTGCGACGTCGGACGAAGCTTGGTTTCGAGGGCTCTGGTCTGCTTGCCTTTCGGTTTGGCAGCTGGCGATTCCTGAGGCTTCACCCCTACTGGTTCGGCTTCACCGCTCTCCAGCGCTTCGGGTTTCGACTCTGGGGCCGCGGCACCGCTCGGCGGAGGCGAAAAGGCCTTTGCCATTTCCGGCTTCGCTGCGGGCGCGGACTGGGTGACAGGTTTCTCTGCGGATTGGTCCTTCGCTGGAGCGACACCGCCTTCCCCGGCTTCCAGGTGCGCGATGACTTCGCCGACCTGCACCGTCGAGCCGGCTTGATGCAAAATCTTTCCTAGCACGCCATTTTCCGGCGAAGGCAATTCGAGCGTGGTCTTCTCGGAATCAATGACGACCAGCGGCTCGTCTTTTTGCACGGCATCACCCTCGGCCTTGAGCCATTCGGCGATTTGCACTTCGGTGATGGATTCACCGACCTCGGGGATTTTTATTTCGATGGGCATGAGTTTGAGCTTTTTCGTTCTTTCCCGTCCGCGTTCTCAGCCTCGACCTACTGCACGACCGAATCTTTGGCATCCGCTTCTTTTCTAGGACGAGGTTTCAGAATTAACGCCGCATCCGGTTCGAGGTCACCGAAGGCCCGCGCGACGAGATGCGCCTGCTCCAGCTTGTGCGCGTTGGCCGAGCCGCTCGCGGGACTGGCGGATTCGGGCCGGCTCACGAGGTTGATGGGGAAGCGTTTGAAAATGTTCTGCCCGAATCGCTCGTGCAGATAGCTCCACACGCCCATGTTCGAGGGTTCTTCTTGAACCCAAAACACCGGCGTCGCGTCAGCATAAGGTTTTAGCGCCTGCTCCAGCAGCTCCGCCCGGAGTGGGTAGAGTTGTTCGATACGGATAATGGCGGTGTCGACGTGTTTGTGCTTATCGCGGAACGCGGCGAGGTCGTAGAAAATTTTCCCGCTGCACAATAGCACGCGCTTAATGTCGCGCGCGGATGCGGTGTCCGGCAGCACGCGGTGAAACTCGCCGCTCGCGAACTCGGCCAGCGGCGAGACGCATTGCGGATAGCGCAACAGGCTCTTGGGCGTGAAAATCACGAGCGGTTTGCGCCAATTGCGCAAGGCCTGTCGACGGAGTACGTGAAACAATTGAGCGGGCGTCGTCGGTTGCGCTATTTGGATGTTGTCTTCGGCGGCAAGTTGGAGGAAGCGCTCCAGCCGCGCGCTGGAATGTTCCGGCCCCATGCCTTCGAAGCCATGCGGCAGCAGCAACACCAGACCGGAGAAGCGGCGCCACTTGTCCTCGCCGCTCGTGATAAATTGGTCGAGGATCACCTGGGCTGCGTTCACGAAATCGCCGAACTGTGCCTCCCACACTACCAGTCCGTCAGGGCAATCGAGGCTGTAACCGTATTCGAAGCCCAGCGCGCCAGATTCGTTGAGGGGGCTGTTGATAATCTCCACCGGCGCCTGGTCCTCCTGCACACGTTGCAGAGGCGTATACGGGTGACCGTCCTCGTGATCGTAAAGCACCGAGTGCCGATGGCTGAACGTCCCGCGCGCGGTGTCCTGACCGGTCAACCGGATGCGCACGCCCGACGCCGCGAGACTCGCCAGTGCGAGAATTTCCGCCGCACCCCAGTCGAGGGGCTTTTTACCGTCAGCCATTTCCCGGCGGGCGGCTAGGACGCGCTCCAGTTTCGGATGAACATGAAAGGTCTCCCTCACCGTGGAGGCGCGGCGCAGCCATTCTGAAAGTTGCGCGGCGTCTGCGCCCGTGGCTCGACCCGCTTCCTGCGGCTCCGGTCCGCCGATGTAAGGACGCCATAGCGCGGAAGGTTCGGCGGTGCTGACACAGGCATCGGCACGCGCGTTTTCGAGGGACTTCTCCAACTCCGCGCGACAGGCAAGGGCGATGGCCTCCGCTTGGTCGCGCATTAGGCCGTCGCTTTCGATTAAATGTTCGAGATAGGATTCGTGAACGCTCGGTCGCTTGCAAATGGCGCGATAGAGCACGGGTTGAGTGAAGGACGGTTCATCGGTTTCGTTGTGACCCCAGCGCCGGTAGCCGTGGAGGTCAATGAACACGTCCTGCTGAAACTCATGGCGAAACTCTAACGCCAGCCGCACGACCTGCGTAACGGCCTCCGGATCCTCGCTGTTGACGTGGAAAATCGGCACCTGAAGCATCCGCGCGACGTCGGTCGCATAATCAGTCGAGCGTCCCTCGGACGGGCTGGTGGTGAAACCAATCTGGTTGTTAAGGATGATGTGCAGGGTTCCGCCCGTCGCATACCCGCGCAGCCGACTAAAGTTCAGAGTCTCCTGGACGATGCCTCCGCCGGCAAAAGCCGCGTCGCCGTGGATGAGCACCCCGAGCACCTGACGGCGGTCGCGATCATCGAGCCGATCCTGCCGCGCGCGTACCCGGCCGAGCACGATGGGATTCACGAATTCAACGTGACTGGGATTGAAGCAGAGGGACAGGTGCAGCTCGTGGCCGTCCGCCGTGCGCCACTTGCCGCTGTGGCCGAGGTGATACTTCACATCGCCGCGACCCAGCGACTGCTCGGGTTCGCTGTCGGCAAAGATGCGGAAGATTTCGCACGGGCTTTTGCCGATAATGTTCGCCAACACGTTGAGGCGTCCGCGATGGGCCATGCCGAACACCACTTGTCGCACGCCGTGCGCGCCGGCCTGTTCGAGCGCGAGGTCTAGCAGCGGAATCAAGGTTTCACAACCTTCGAGCGAAAACGATTTCGCGCCGATGAACTTCTTCCGCACGTATTCCTCGAACATCACGGCCTCGGTCAGGCGGGTGAAAATCCGAAGTTGGACATCACGCGACAACGCGAGCCGGTTCTGGGTGGATTCCATCCGCGGCTGAAGCCAGCGGCGCACCGCCACATCGTCGATGTGCATGAACTGCGCGCCGATGGAGCGGCAGTAGGTGTTGCGTAGCCGGTGGATGATTTCGCGGACGCTCAGCGGCGTTTGATAGGCCAGCGTGGCGCAGCCGGTGAGCAGGTCGAGTTCGCGCTCGGTAAAATGGTAGTAGTCCACTTCAAGTTCCGGCGGCGTCGGGCGCGGTTCGCCCAAGGGGTCGAAGGTCGCGAGCTTGTGCCCGCGAACGCGATAGTTGCGAACCAGTTCATTGAGCCGCTCATTCAAGCTGGCCGTGAGCGGGTTGGGTTCCGAGGCCGGTTGAACCGGCCGCCCGCTGTCATTTGAGTTGAAAACATTGCGCGGTTTGAACGCTGGCCCCGGCTGCCAGGGTCCGTTCGCTCCGTCGCCAGCCGACGTGCTCTCCAACAATCGCCGCCATTCCGCTGACACCGATGCCGGGTCGTCCTTGAACGCGGCATACATCTGTTCGGCGTAATCGAGGTTATGGATACCGAGGTTCATTCGCACACGATTAACTCAGATTGGCGAGCGGAGGCGGGAGCGCGGAAGTTTCCGAGCCTTTGGCGGATGTCTTCCGCCAGGCGATTCGCGCTTATATGATTGTGTAGGGTCTGTGATTTTCATGGAATTGCGAGGCGGATCATTCTTTTGCGCTTCCGCGCTTAAGCCGCAGTGCGCCCTCAACCGCCCAGCCGCCGATTAGGTCGACCGGCAGCGAGGCGAAGATGACCAGAATCAGCTTCAGCATGATCAGGCGTTGCCAGAAGTTGAATTCCAGGAGGGCGAGCAGCAGCAGAAACGTGAAGTGCAGGTAGACATCAAGCCAAGTATCTTTCCGAGTTTAAGCGATCATTTCAGGGCGAAACAATTTGAGCATACTGACTGCATATTTCGGTGGTACGGTCGTGAATTGATAAAACCGGCACTGCCTTTAGGACTTCACGTACTTGCCGCAAACGACACTCAAACTGGTCTCGGTGATACGGGGACTCGATGGTGCGTCCAGCCAGTTCGCCGGTGTATTCCACTTGTTCACGGAGCGACTGCCGCCGGCCCGGGCTAGCGGTCAGACTGGCGATGATTTCCAGCGCGGCCAACAACTGCTGAAGGATGGCGGCGTTGCCTTTGGCGCTTTCCCGGATTTGATCGAAGGCCTCGGACAACAGACTTTCAAAGCTCGGTCCCTTGGCGATCACTCGCAATTCCCCGTTCTCGTAGCGGTGCGATGAAGGAATCTGCTGGGGGGCCAAGCGTGCTAGAATCGTCGTCAGATAATCCACGCACGTGGCGGCCGTCGTGGTGTCGTTGATTCCGGGCGAGAGTGCTTTCAACGCCACATCCACGAGTTGCCGGATGCCGAAGGCCGCGTCCTGTTCCACGGTGCGATAGCGGCTGAGAATGAATGCCGCGCGCAGCGCGGATGTCGTCTCGGAGTCCGGCGGACTTTCGAGACCAAGCGAAACCAACGCGGTGTCCTCGACGACGAATTCGCCGATCCCCCGGTCCATCCGCACGACGGCTTTCTGCTCGCGCGCCAAGCGGAAAAGCGCGGCGTTGTCCACGCTCTGGAGGTAGCCGCTCTGCTTAGCCGACACGGCCTGCCACTTCCGCCCGGATGGGGGGCATGGCGATGGGGCATCATCGCCCTCGCCCGGCCCGTGCCCCAGGTGTTTCGGGAACAATCGGTCAATGGCATTGATGGTTTCATGAGCTACTGTCGCGATGATGCTGGAAGCCTGGATCGAAGAGGCGACATGATGGATAAAAAAGATGAGCACGCCCACGCCGCCGACCGCCAGCACGAAACCTAAGAAGACCGCGAGGTTTGGAACAAATGCACCCTCGTCTCCCCCACGAATAGTGCGCAACACGATCAAACAATAAGTAAAAATGCCGGAGAAAATTCCGAGCACAGCCTGCGTGAGACGGCTGCTCATGAAATTCCGCAAGATCCGCGAGGTGTACTGGCTCGAGGCCATCGCTAGCGCTACCAAAGTCATGGAGAACGTAACTCCCACGACCGACATCATCGAACCGGCAATCGTGGACAGCATCCCTCGCGCTCCCGCCGCTCCAGCCCCAAATAACCGCGGCCATTTAAATAGCCAGCGGTCAGTCCCAGAGGAATCAGTCTCGATCAAGGCCACCGCGAGCAGAACGCTGGCCGCGACGATCAGCGAAGGCAGGAACCAAAGGCTCGACCGCAGATTGCTCCAGAGAAGTTTGAGTTTATTCATCGCTTCAGAGCTTATTGTCGGCGGTCAAATCGACCTTGGCGTGGCGACCGCTGGTGGTGGCCCCCAAGAGATTCTCCCCCTCGTCCACCGGCTTGGCTTGACGGGCCTGCTCCTCAAGGATGCCGGCCTCGTTGGACAATCCCGCTTCAGCTTTAGTGGACACCGCATCCAATCCTTGCGAACGCGGCAACTCGCCCAATGATTTGAGCGATTCAGCTTCCTTCGTCGCCCCCTGGTTCCCATCGAGCAGGGTGACGGGGACGCCACCTGGGAACACGACTTCTCGTGCTTCGTCCGGCATGCTGATGCCGTGTTGCTGAAACGCGCGTTTCACAAGCCGGATTACGGAAGACCGCACCTTGAGCCAACTGTGTTCATGGCCATTGATCCAAAAGTAGATTCTTAAATTGACGGTCGCTTTGCCCAAGTCGTCCGCCAGCACCCAGGGCTCTGGCTCCTTCAAGACCGCCGGGTGTTCCACTAGCACCTTCAGGGCGACCTCCTGGGCTTCATCAATCGCATCGTCGTAACCGATGCCGACGATGAAGTTCTCGCGCCGGTTAGGGGTGGCCGTGAAGTTGTGAAGCGTGCTCTTGTAAACGGCGGCGTTGGGGACTTGCACGAGATTGCCGTCGAGAGTGAGCAGCACAGTGGTGCGGATATTCAACTGCTGCACATAGCCGGTGACCCCGACGATTTCGACCAGGTCACCCGTTTCGAACGGGCGTTGGATGCTCAGGAAGATGCTGGCCAGAAAGTTCTCCGTGATGTCCCGGAAGGCGATGCCGACCGCCAGGCCGACCAAACCGGTTCCTCCAATGATCGTCAAAGCCAATTGGGTCAAACCGGAAACCCGCAGGACGACATAGGTTCCCGCAAGAAAAACAAGGACACCCAGCCCGCCTGCAAGGACGCCGCGCAGCAGTTTCGCCCGGACACGCCCGACAAGAAGTTTTCGAGCCTTGCGCAAGGTTAACCAGCCAGCCCCCGCCGACAGGGCCAGGATCAACAGCGCGACGACGAGGAACGGGAGGGAGCGGATGACGTCGTGCGATAGTCCCGAGAGCCCATCCCACGCCCCTCGGAAGTCCCATGCCGACGGCTGGGATACTTCGATCCGGTTGGCCACGGCGACCACATCCTGGGTATTGCGTGCCAAATCGCCTGCCCACGTTTTGATCTCATCGCTGTCGGCACGGCCACTGAGGAAAACAACGCCGTCCACGACTTTAACTTCCGGAGCATTGAACCACCCTGTGGCCTCCATGACGCTCTGCAGGCGCTGGCGGATCTCCTCGTCGTGAGCGATTGGCTGCACCGACACCCTTGCTGGCGCGAGAAAAAGCTCCTCGTTCTTGGGGGCAGGTAGATTCTGCGGCCCGGCCGCGTTTCCCTGCGCCACGACTGGAGTAGTCACCACGTTCCACCAGAGGAAGCCTGACATTGCCGCGCGCAAAACTCGGGGGTGGCGGCAGGTCGCTCGTCGCATCAGTAAATGCAGAAACCAAAGACTCGAAGGCAGATTGCTCCACAGCTCCTTGAGTTGAATCATGAATCACCTCTGGGGCTGGCGGCGAGGGAACGGTCCGAGTTGCCGTTACTTTTCGCCCGGACTTCCGCCTGCGCTGCACAATAGCAAACTCCGAATACGCCAACGCAGCTGGAGAGATAAACCCACACCAGGAACGCCATGACGCCGCCCAGTGCGCCGTAGAGCACGTTGAAATTCGCGAAGTGGGCCGCGTAAACCAGGAACAGCAACTCGCCAATCCAGATCAAAACCGTTGCGGCCAGCGCGCCAATCCAGACTTCGGAGACTTTGGTGGGTCGGCTGGGGGCCAACCGGTAAACCATGGTGACCCCGCAGAACAGAACGAGCCAAGGAATGAGATTAAAGGTCAGGGTGAAGGCCCAGTTGGGAAATTCGAGATGAGTAGACAGCCAGCGGCGGGTCAACCGCGCGAGGCCTGGCAGCAGGACGCCCAGAAACGCAGCGCTCGATGTGATGCCGAGCAAACCAAGGCTTTTCAGAGGCAATCGCCACCAGTTGTAAGTGGGCGAATGCCAGATGCGATTCGTAGACCGAATCAGAGTGCGCAGGAATTTCAGCGAGCCCCAAAGCAGCAACGGAAACGCTGCCAGGTTAATTTTTCCGCGCTTTTCCAGCACGCCGTGAATATTCGCCATCGTACCGCGTTCCTGTTCGCCGGTCAGCGGGACATATCGTTCGATCCACTGAATGACCTCGCGCGTGGCTACTTCTCGCTCAACGAGCAATGATCCTGCGCTCACCAGCATGAAGACCAGCGGCAGGAGTGACAGCAACAAGTAATAGGCAAAAGCGGCGGCGCGCTGGTCGCCGTCCTCTTCCGCCCAACGTGCCCGGGCCTGTTTGATGGTTGCCCACCAGTTTGATTGCTTCGCATTATGCAACCATGTTCGCATCTTTTTCAAACGGATGGTCGAAACCGCCAGCCCCCGAAGCGACCTGCCGGCGACAGTTGATGACAATGATGTTCATATGATTTCGACCTTATCGATCACTCGTCCGAGGGTGTGACCGAGCGACCGTTTTAACTTGTCAGCCGCCCTTCAATGGCCTCGTCAATGGTTTCCGATTCATGCGTGATCGCAATCGGTTGGCGGCCTTCTAGGCGCGCTTCCATCAGGCAGCGTTTGTCGTTGCCTCCGGTTTTGTCACCGTTCTCGTCGCTGAGATGCACTTCGGCGCGGTGGAATGTTAGCGAGTTTCCGGCTCGCGTCGAAAGTGCACGATCTTGCCGTCCTTGAATTGCAGCACCAACTGCTCGTCCTTGAACCAAAATTTCGCCTTCGTCCCGCCGCGAATGGCTTTCGAGCTGATCGTGTCGCGAAGAACTTTGTAAGGCCCTTTCATTTCCTTGACCTTGCCAACGAAAAACAACTCGGACCAAGCCACGAGTTTCATGCCGCCTTCTTCGCGGAAGTTCAGCCTTATCGTCACCTCGCCGACCTTAGCATCAACGTCCTTGGCCACCCAGTTGCCGTAAAGTTTTTCGGCCGGACTTTGTTTGGATTTGGGCGGAAGCTCCGGATCCGCGAAGACGTTGACGCCACCTAGGAATGCCGCCGCCAAAACAACGGCGCCCCATGAAAAAAACGTGCGGCGGCCCGGTGGTTTCGTTCGTTTCGGCTTGGTGGTCATAATGTTTCCTCTTTTTTGTTCGGTTCGAGTTGAATCAACAGGTTCAGGAACTTCTTTGCCCGAGCTAATGGTTGCTCAACCGCCCCAGGGTATGCTTGAGCATTTTTTCCAATTTAGCCGCCGCGCCATTGACGGCCTGCTCCATGTGTTCCGCTTGGTCGGTCACTGCGACGGGTTGCATTCCTTCCAACCGCGCCTCCATGACGCAACGTTTGTCTCGGCCGCCTTTTTGGCTGTTCTCGTCGCTGAGATGGACTTCCACGCGGGTAATCTGTTGGGTGAACCGCTCTAACGCACTCTCCACCACAGCCTGCGTTTTTTGAGTTAAATCGTCGCCGCCTTCGATGTTGTCGTCCGTGTTGATCTGGATTTTCATATTTTAATTTTGGCTAGCCATCCTTTTTTTTTCGTTAAAAGCGGAACGTCGCCGCCGCTCCCGTACTGGTGGGCATCCGGTCGGCGGGGACTACCACCACACGACCCCCGGTCTTCAGCACCAACTCGCCGAGATCGTCCAACACATCATCCACCTCGGGATGGTTCAACTCTTTGAACTCCACTGCTCCGGTCGCGCTGTCGATTCGTCCTGGAATCTGTCGATCGGCCTCGATCAGCAGAGTCGCGATCCGTCCAGCCGCTGCGGCCTCCGCAACCTGCATTACGTCGTCCTGTCCGAGGCCTTTGGCTTTGGCCACGGCAAATTCGTCAGCCAGCGCCGCCAGCCTCGCTTGATATTGCGTGTGGAAAATGTTCCATGCCCGTTCGAGGAACTCCTCCACCGGCAGCGTGTCAGGATGGATTTTAATCCCTTCCTCCAGCAGGAAAGGGTTCTGGCTATGCTTGCGGAAGTGACCTTGATGTTCGGGCAGCGCCGCGAGAATCAACGGCAATCCCGACGATTGCGAATGCGATTCGAGAATCGCGCGATCGATCCTGCGAAAGAACCGTTCCGCATCGCTGTCCATTTCATCTTTCTTATCGCCGTGCCCGTGCCGAATGGCCGCGCTCGCGCTGCCCGTACCTCCGTAGGAAGCAACGGTTTGATGAGGCTCGGTCAACTCCTCGCCCAACGCTTGGGTGAGGGTGCGCGGCACTCCTGGCGCGAGTGCGATTTCATCCAGCGCGTCGCGATTGCCCTCGAACAGTTTAATCTCGTGGAGATTGAGCGCCAGTACTTGAAAGCGATCCGCCGATTGCAAAAAGCTCAACAGCGGTTTGGTGTGAAAACTGTCCGCGACCACGGCGAGGGCGGGGGTCGTGCGTTGCAGTCCGAACACCTGAAAGAAACCCGGTGCTCCGAACACGGCTAATCCGTCCCTCGTGTGGTTCCAGAACTCATGATCTCGAGAAAGCGCCTCGAACGGCTCCAGCAACGTGTGAATTTCCTGCGTCGCAAAATTTTTCCGCAACGACTGATCGAGTTCCTTGATCAGATTGCGGAAGCGAATGGGGTCTTCCTGATTACCGGGATGGTGCCGGTGGGTGGGCTGGTAAAGGGAGAGACATGGCGACTGGTGAGCGGTTAACAACGAAGCGCGAAATTTATTTGTGAGCAAATTCATCATTTTTGATGTCCATTTCAATAAAGCTTTCCAGCGCCGCAAATATCCTTCGCATCTAATGATGCCTCAACTTTCTTATTAAAATCGCTTAACATTGTCTTATTATGTTTATACGTTTCGAACTCCTGGACGAATAAAATGCCAATGTTCAACCCGCCTAATGTTTCAGGGCAATAATGTTTTCCACTTCGACTACGCCGGGAATTCCTTTGGCAATGGATTCCGCCGAACGCTTTTGATCCTCGCTCAAAACGAAACCGCTCAGTTGAACTTTTGCTTTAAACGCAACCACCTGGACATCGGGAAACTTGAATGCGGGCGAAGTCCCGAAAGCGCTCTTCACTTGTTCAGTCAAGGCTTGATCGACCTGCTGTTCGGTGTCGTTCCTCGCGACGGTTTCCTGTTTGCAGCCGATCGTACCAGCGCTCAAACAGAGAATCCCGACCGTCGCCACGCAAATAAAATAGTTTCTACTGATTTTTTTCATTTTGTGCCTTTCATGAGTGGTTCATCTGATCAGGATTTTTTCTTGTCCGCGGAGAACTCGGTTAACGTGATTTGTCCGCAAATTCTTCGCTCCAATAACCTTCGCGCTGATAATGTTTATAAAGCCCAGCCTCATAATCACGAGTCAGCAGAAATTCCTCCGTGTATTCCGGGGACTGTTTGATGGCTTCGCGGGAAAGATTGATGAACACTTTCGATTCACTCCAGCTCACGCGCTCGATCCATTGCGGCGAAATCAGTACTTTTTTCCCTGGCCACCAGTTCCGCGTCGCCACGACCAGGTAACGAATCGTCCATGTCTCGTCATCGATGATAAAATCCTCGACGTGGCCAATTTCGCCGTCGACGGCCTGGATTTCATAACCACCGACATGGTCCGTACTGCGAAGATGAGGATCCCAGTTTTTCTCACCTTTCGCTGGTTTGTTCCATTCTTCGCTCTCTCGCAACAGGTGAGAATAGGAACCCCACATGTACGGACCAACCCAATACATTGGCCAATTATGATAACCATAGTAGGCCTCCTCGAACTGTCGCGAGACAGGCTTATCGCTATCCAAGGTTGGACTGCCCTCAATTTGGGGTTTGGTCAAGTTAACGGCGATGTGTTTCTCCTCCTTAATCGCCGCGACCAGCGCATACGGCGAAATTAAAACCTGCCGACCCGAGAGCCAGTTTCCCGTATTGGCAACCAGGTAGCGAATGGTCCAATAATGGTCATCGAAGTAGAATTCCTCAACCTCCCCAAATTCCCCATCAAGGCTGTCCAGTTTGTAACCTTTTAGTGTTGCTGCTTTGCTTAACATAAGTGCTTTTATGCGTTCGTTTTGCTTTTGTTCGATGTCGGCGTCGGGCCAACAGAGTAGGAGACATTGCACCGCAGTTTGTACGAACCAAGAATCAAGGATGAACGGCCGGCGCAAGCTGCGCTATGGGGTGTTCACCCCAACCCACCATTCTGGAGCACTCTTCAACCGGCGCACTTTCCTCAATTGCCAGCCTCAAGTCATCACGGCATTCAGAGTGGCCTCAAAAGCCACTCCGTCTCTTTTGTTAATGGGGAATTTCGCCTCCTTCGTTCTCCCATTGTTGGATCGCTTCGGATTTTCCAGGCTCAAAATTTTCCTCCGAAATGGCGTTCCAGTGCTCAATGACTGCCACGTCTTGATGGTGCGGGTCGTAACCAAGAATACTGACCGATGCCGTACCAAGCAGAAAGTGCTCGGCTTCGCTCACCGGCAAGCCAATCCAGCGCATTGCCAGGACGCGTCCGAAGTGGCCATGGGAGAAAACAGCAATATTCCCGCCCATCTTGCGCAGGACAGAAATCAAGCGGTCCGCACGTTTGGAGACCTGGTCGGGGCTCTCACCGTTCAGCCCGCCGTCGAGGAAGAGGTTCCAACCGGGTCGTGCCCGGAGGATTTCCGGGGTCTGAAGGCCCTCGTAGTCGCCATAATCCCACTCCGCCAGATCTGCCTCGATTTCCGGGGCCAACTCCGGAAGAGCCAGCTCGCAAGTGCGCCGGGCGCGCCGGAGCGGACTCGTCAGCACGCGCGCAAACGAAGCATCCCGGAGGCGCTGTGAAAGTGCCCGCGCTTCGCCCTCACCCCGCGCGGTCAGGGCAATGTCGGTGGACCCGGTATGCTGCCCAGAGAGCGACCACTCCGTTTCGCCGTGTCGAATGATATGGATGCGCATTGGTTCGGTGCTGGTCATTATAATCGTCTTGTTTCCATCGCGGTATTGTATTCACCCCGACGAGCGGCCCGATTGCAACGGACGCGATGAAGCAACGCCTTTTGTGCCGCCACCACGTTTACCCCTTTGCCCTGCCAAATTTCCAAAGCGGGTTGCTGGATGGCGCGGGCAAACGAAAACGCCAGCGCCCAAGGCGCACGAGACTTAAACCGTAGATTTATAGCATTCAATCGCGCCGAGGCCAATTCCGCGGACTGGCCGCCGGACAGGAAGGCAATTCCCGGAACGGCAGCCGGGACGGTGCGCAAGAGACACGTCACCGTGGCTTCGGCCACCTCTTCCACCGATGCCTGCTGTGGGAAGTTCAATCCCGGAAGCACCATATTTGGCTTCAAAATGATTCCTTCCAGCATCACTCGCTGGCAATTCAACTGGATGAAAACATTTCGTAGGGCCTCGTTTGTTACCTTGAGACACCGCTCCAATGAATGACCGCCTTCCATGAACACTTCCGGTTCAACGATAGGAACGAGTTCGGCTTCCTGACACAATGAAGCGTAACGAGCTAGGGCGTGGGCGTTGGCTTCGAGGCCGCTGCGACTGGGAAGCCCGTCGCCAATGACAATCACCGCGCGCCACTTGGCGAATCGCGCCCCCATCTGATAATATCCCTCGAGACGTTGGCGGAGGTCGTCCAGACCTTCAGTGATTTTCTCTCCGGGATGACCGGCCATGTCCTTCGCGCCGGTGTCCACCTTGATTCCGGGAGTAATTCCCGAGTCGGTGAGAACTTTGAGAAACGGAGTGCCATCCCTCGCCTGTTGGCGAATCGTTTCGTCGTAGAGGATCGCGCCGCTGATAGACTCGCTAAGGCCGGGTGTGGTGACGATCAACTCCCGATACTCGCGACGCACCTCCCCGGTCTGTGGAATGCCCAACTTGGCAAAGCGCTTGTTGCAGGTGGAAGTGCTTTCATCCATTGCCAGCAGGCCCTTGTCGCCAGCGACGAGTTGTCTGGCCGTGTCTGTCAGAAGTTTCGCGTTCATGTGAATAATTCCTTGGCGTTTTGACCGGTAATGAATTGCTAATTGCCGCCCGGAAAAGAAATCGTTTGCTGCGGTTGGACGTTAACCGACCCTCTCAGACCACCAGTCATCAAATAGATAGCCATGGCTCCTAACATTAGAATCACCATAAACCAGATGCGCCAATCCCGATGCGCGCGCCGCCAGTAAGGCGGATGACCTTGATGAATCGGGCCGCCATTCGGATCGCCGTTCGACTTGTGCTCTTGCTTTGTCTCGTCCATAGATTTTTTAGCCGCCGACTACGGGGATCATTGGAGATCGCCGAGGAGTCTATGCTTCGAGCAACCGAAGCCCCGACGCGCATAACCACTTCATGGTTTCATCCCCTAGAAACCTAACCTGTGGGAGGGACTTGGCCTATGGGGTGTTCACCCTACATTTCGCCGCCGAGACGCGAAGACGCATTAAACTGCAATTGCTAGCGTGCCTGACCGGAGCGGTTTGCTCCTGTCATCCATCGCACGAGCGCTGGCGTGCAAGTCCAATCATCCGTCCACCCAGGCGCAGAATTTGTTTCATAAAGCGATGGAAGTGCCGACCAATGAGGCGGAATTAGCGTTGCTGGCATCGAGCCGGCTGGTAAAGGCGCGCAAGCTTATTTACCCGGCGACGGGATTAAATAAAATCCTCTCCTGGGGAGAGGATTTTTGTTCATACCGCCATTTTTTTGTCTCCGCGATGACCGATATCGTGGATCAGCTGCGCTGACCTTTTGATCCGGCATCACGTTCCCATTTCCGGTTCAAAAGGTGTGCTACTCCGCCGCCGCAATCTCCACGATTTTTCCAGCGATGTCTTCGGGTGAGAGAATATAATCAATACAACCACTGGCGATCGCGCTCTCGGGCATGTCGGGCTGCTTAGCGGTGTCGAGCTTTTGGGCAATGGTAGTGCCTCCTGCCTCTTTGATGCCGCGCAGGGCCGCCGCACCGTCACCATCATAGCCGGAGACAATGACCGCGATCAGTTTGCCGTCCCAGTGCTCGGTGAGGGAGCGCAGAAAAACCGTGATCACATCGGGCCAACCCTGTGGCTTGGATATGGGTTGCAGCCGGAATTCCCCATCAAGGACGTGCAGATCGCGCTGTGCAGGAATGATGAACACATGGTTCGGCTGGATATCCAATCTTTCCGTGATCAACTCCACCGGCATCGCGGTGTAGTTAGGAAGTATCTCGTGAAGTTGCGTCCCAAAGTTTCTCACATGATTGACGATCACCAGGGCGACCCCCATATCGGCCGGTAGGTTCTTAAGTAACCGGGTATAAGCATCGAGCCCACCGGCCGAACCGCCCACGCAGACGACCGGGAATTTTTTAGTGCCGAGTTTTGCTTGCATGGTTTTTGAAATTTTTCGGCGACGTATCAATTCATTCTCAGCAGGCGCGCGCTGATGGCCGTCATCAATCACCCTGAGCAGTGTCAGCAGTGTCAGCAGTGTCAGGAGGAACGCTACCTAGGCACCCATTGATTCAGCCGATATTCTACGAGAAATTGGTTGGCCCGCGATTAGCGCAGATGACTAAGATGACTAACATCGATCTTGGGTCGGGAAAGGTGGCGATGCTATGGGGTGAAACCCGACTGAGGAAACATCACAGCTTCAGCCGCCGCAATCGCAGTGCGTTGGTGATGACGGACACCGAACTGAAACTCATGGCAGCGCCCGCGATCATGGGACTGAGCAGCACACCGAAGAACGGGTAAAGTAATCCCGCCGCGATGGGAATTCCCAGCGCGTTGTAGCCAAACGCGAAGAACAGGTTTTGCCGGATGTTCCGCATGGTGGCGCGGCTGAGGTGAATCGCCTTGGCAATGGCGCGAAGGTCGCCTTTCACAAGCGTTACTCCAGCACTCTGCATTGCCACATCCGTGCCCGTTCCCATCGCGATTCCCACATCCGCCGCCGCCAGCGCTGGGGCGTCATTCACGCCGTCGCCGGCCATGGCCACTACTTTGCCATCCCGCTGAAGCTTCTGGATTCGGGCGCTCTTGGCCTGCGGCTCGACTTCGGCTTCCACCGCTTCAATCCCAAGCGCCTTGGCCACGGCTTCAGCGGTGCGCCGATTGTCGCCTGTGACCATGACGATCTGGAGGCCAAGCGCGTGCAAGTCGCGAATCGCATCTGGCGTTGTGGACTTAACCGGATCAGCGACCGCGAGCAAACCCGCAGCTTTTGTGTCCACCGCGACAAAAATGACAGTGTGTCCGGACTGCTGAAGTTGTTCCGCTTTGGATTCCAAGGTACCCAAGTCGGTCACGCCTTCGTCGCGGAGGAAGTTCGGTTTGCCGACCAACACGGCTTGGTTCACCACCCGACCAAAAACACCTCCACCCGTGACGGAACGGAAATCGGTAACCGGTTCAAGATTTAGACTCTTGGCTTTTGCGCCTGCGACGATGGCCGCCGCCAGCGGGTGTTCGCTGCTTTGCTCCAGCGACGCCGCCACGCGGAGCAATTCACTTTGCTCGAAGCCTTCGACCGTCACGGCGTCCACAAGTCGCGGTTTTCCTTCGGTAAGTGTGCCGGTCTTGTCCACGACGAGCGTGGTGATTTTCTCCAATCGTTCAAGCGCTTCCGCGCTTTTCACCAGCACCCCTTCCTGCGCGCCGCGTCCAACCCCGACCATAATGGACATGGGCGTCGCTAGACCGAGTGCGCAGGGACAAGCGATAATCAACACGGCAACCGCGTTCACGATGGCATAAGCCAGACGAGGCTCTGGACCGAAGAACATCCACAGCGCAAACGTCAGCATCGCTACGGCGACGACTGTTGGCACGAAAATGGTCGCCACCTTATCCGCCAGTCCCTGAATCGGCGCGCGACTGCGTTGCGCTTCCGCGACGAGATTCACGATCTGGGCGAGCAGTGTATCACTCCCAACTTTTTCCGCGCGCATGACGTAACCGCCCGTGCCGTTCACCGTGCCGCCCGTCACTTTGTCGCCAACGTTCTTTTCCACTGGCAACGGTTCACCGGTGATCATGGATTCATCGACACTGGAATGGCCTTCGGTAAGCATGCCATCCACCGGAACTTTGTCGCCGGGGCGAACGCGCAGCAAATCGCCCACGCGAACTTGTTCGAGCGGAACTTCCTCGTCACCCTTCTTACCGACGCGACGCGCGACCGGCGGTGCGAGATTCAGCAAGGCTTTGATGGCGCTGCCGGTGCGACTGCGGGCGCGGAGTTCCAGCACCTGACCCAATAACACGAGCACCACAATCACCGCCGCTGCTTCAAAATAAATATCCACCGCACCGTGCGGCCGCATTTCGGGGGGGAAAAGGCCTGGCGCAAGGAGGGCCACGACGCTGTAAACGAAGGCAGTGCCAACACCGATGGCGATCAACGTGAACATGTTCAAATGCCAGGTGACCACCGAACGCCAGCCGCGCTTGAAGAACGGCCAACCCGCCCAGAGCACCACGGGTGTGGATAGGCCGAATTGGATCCAGCGCGATGGATCGCTCATGATCCAGTTGTCGTGGCCGATCCCGGGAATCAGGTGCGCCATGGCGAGGAAAAAGACCGGTAGTGCGAGCATGCCGCCGATCCAGAGCCGTCGGGTCATCTCGTGGAGTTCGCCGTTGTTGTCCTCTGCTCGGGCACTGGCACTGGCGGTCTTGGGTTCGAGTGCCATCCCACACTTGGGGCAATCACCCGGGTGATCTTGCTGCACTTCCGGGTGCATCGGGCAGGTGTAAATGGCAGAAGTCTTCACCGCTGCGTGCTCTTGATGGGAAAGCACGTGATGCGCGTGGGAATCCTTAACTACGGTGGCAGGTCCGGTCTGGCCCAGGAACTTCTTTCGGCAATGTTCGCTGCAAAAGTAGAACGTGTCTCCATCGCGTTCGGCGTGGAGCGCTGTCGCTTTATCCACCGACATTCCGCAAATGGGGTCTTTCGCCATCTGGCCGTTCACCAGAGGGATGCTTGGGGAATTTCCGGTCATAGCACGTTCATTCTGTGAATTTGGTTAGATTGATTGACCATCTTCGGAGGAAAGGAACCGATTCTGACCGGTGCGTGCCTTTCACCTAGCGTCACCCGCTTTCTTCGCGGGATCCCAGGGTGGCTAAAAGGCGCTGACCTCACCCACATCTTCCTGCCACGACCAATAAAGACCACGAAGCAGGGGATGAAAACCGTGGTTTTTCATCTCCTGAAAGGCGGCGATTTTCGACCAACGTTCTACTTTCACCCGATACGCGCCGACCACCAGTCCGGTGCGGTCCTGCCCATGCTGGCAGTGAACAAACGTGCCTTCTCGTTCCAGCGCGGACACTGCGACACCGAGCACATTGCTGGTGGGTTTTCCGATGGTCTGCTGCACCATCGTGATGGGGAGATAGATAACGTCGATGCCATTCGTCGTCGCCCATGCGTCGGAAGCCTCTTGCTCGGTATTCAGTTTCACGATCCGTATTACACCCAGCGATTTGAGATACTCCCATCCTTCGGCAGTGGGTTGGCCACCGCGCCAGACCCCAGTTGCGACTTTTGAAAAATTCGGAATGCCATGCGGAGGTGGCGCGATGGTGCAACCACAAAGCGTCAAGCATGCCCAAACCAGCACGGTCAATAATGTCGCTGTTATCATTGCTGTCGCTTGCATCTGCTTCATCTCGATTGCTCTACCGACGTCCGCGCTCAACGCCGCTTGCCGGTGAAATTCAACCCTCAACCGCTGCCTTCATGATTTTAACAATCGTGTCTTCCACCTCCTGTGCCGTGGAATTCAGCTGCGGCGTATTGAACATCGCCATCAGACTAGTGGGCTTCAAGGTCGCCAAAATTGTTTTGCCGTCCTCCTCGTATACGGAAATTCGGCAGGGCAACGCGGTGGAGACGCTCATGTTTTGTTCGAGCACCTTCTTCGCTTGCTGCGGCTGACAAACCTCGAAGATCAGACATTCTCGGGCAAACTCAACGCCCTTCTTAGTCATGGTTTCCTTGAGATTGTGCACCTGCATCACCCCGAAGTGATTGGCTTGGACGGCAGCCTGCAAGGCAGCCGCGGCTCCCGTCACCGTTTTGTCGGTGGCTAATTTGAACAGCATAGATTTGTTTTAATGGCAACCACTTCGCATTACGGGCGGAACTTGAACACCCATGCATTTCTTGTTCGGTGAGTTGTTCGTGTTCTTTCGTTAGATTCTGCGTGTCGGTTCGATGACGTGTTCCAGCAATCAACCGCTCCACGATCGGCGCAGAAGTACCGGTTCAAGGTGCGCCGGGGGAAACGACTGCGCTATGGGGTGGAACCCGACTGCACTACTGAAGCCGAGCACCCAACCCACAGAACGGGCAATCAACAACTCCTCGTGCGTATGGATGATACGAACCGTGACGCGGCTGGCGTCTGTAGAAATCAACGCCGCAGTTCTTGCGTTGCTCGACACATCCGGTTCGAGGCCAAGCAAGCCAACTCCATCGCAGATTCGGGCGCAAACTGGAGGAACGTTTTTACCAATCCGCCGGCGAAAACCAACGTGTCGACACCGCCGAGGGCGGCGGCATAAGCGCCGACCCACTTCCTCGCCTGATAGCAAAACAGCACCACCGCTTCCGCCGCGCGCACGTCCGACGTTTCCCGGGCCAGCAGGTCACTCATATCGGAACTAGTCTTCGAAATCCCGAGGAGTCCCAACTGATGATGATCCGGCGCAGTTGCTCCACGAGTTCCGGGGTGACTCTGGCTTGCATTGATGGACGAAGCAGGAGGAAACAAACAACGTTTTGATTACTTTGGGAGATTTCATGGTTCAGCGAACCCTCAATTCAACACCGTGCTCCCGGCCGTCGTCGCGCAAAGGAAGGGTGGTACCCGAAACCTGCGCTCCGTCGACGGAAAGTTGCGCGGTATCCGGCGCGTCGTCGGCGAGCCGGGCTATGGTAATGTGGTAGAGCGTTTGGCCATAGCGGTAGTGGATCTTATAGCTGGTCCAGGCCTGCGGCATGCGCGGTTCCAGCCGCAGTTGGTCGCCTTCGCGGTTCACCCCGAGCAGTGTTTCCACGAGCAGCCGATACATCCAGCCGGCCGATCCAGTATACCACGTCCAACCACCGCGGCCGGTGTGTGGCGGCATCGCGTAGACATCCGCCGCCACGACGTAGGGCTCGACCTTGTAGGTGGCGATCTGGCGGGCGGTGGCGCCGTGATGGACGGGGTTCAGCATCGCGAAGAATTCCCAGGCGCGCTCGGTCTCGCCCATCATCGCGAAGGCCATGGCCGTCCAGATCGCGCCGTGGGTGTATTGACCGCCGTTCTCGCGAACACCCGGCATGTAGCCCTTGATATAGCCCGGATTGAGGGCGGATTTGTCGAAGGGAGGATCGAACAGTTGGATCAGTCCAGCGTCGCGGCGAACCAGCCTTTGGTCGACGGACTCCATCGCTTCGCGCGAACGCTCCGGGTGGCCGGCCCCACTGATGACCGACCAGCTCTGCGGCAGAGAGTCGATCTGACATTCCGGATTGGTTTGGGAGCCGAGCGGTTCGCCGTTGTCGAACCACGCCCGGAGATACCAATGACCGTCCCACGCATGGCGCTCGATGTCTTCCTTCAGCTGCCCCGCCTGGGCGACGCAACGGTCGGCAAAGGTGTGGTCTCCGCGGGTCCGGGCTAATCCGGAGAATTGGGTGAGCACGTCGTAGAGAAAAAACGCCAACCAGACGCTTTCGCCCCGGCCCTCGTTGCCAACGCGGTTCATGCCGTCGTTCCAATCGCCACAGCCCATCAGCGGCAGGCCGTGCGCGCCGAATGTGAGCCCGTGCTCAATAGCGCGGACACAGTGTTGGTAGAGGCTCGCGGTCTCATCGGTCGAATCAGGCAGATCATAGTAAGCCTCTTCCCCTGGTTTGACCGGACGAGCTTCGAGGAATCCAATCTTCTCGTCTAACACGCCCGTGTCCGCGACCGTGGCGACATAGCGACAGGTGACGTAGGGCAACCACAGATAGTCGTCCGAGAAGTTCGTGCGGACGCCGCGCCCGGCCGGCGGATGCCACCAATGTTGCACATCCCCTTCGCGGAACTGATGGGCGGCGGCTCGTAGGAGATGTTCGCGGGTGAGAGTCGGCTCAGCATGAACCAAGGCCATCACGTCCTGCAATTGGTCGCGGAACCCGTAGGCACCACCTGATTGGTAGAAACCGGTCCGACCCCAAAGCCGTGCGCTCAAGGTCTGGTACAGCAGCCAACCATTGGCCATGACATTCACCGCTGGGTCCGGCGTGTCCACGTTCACCGTGCCCAAGGTTCGGTTCCAATAGCTCCAGACGCCTTCGAGCGCAGTTTGATTGGCTCCTTGCCGACGGAAGCGCTGGATCAGGTTCTGTACGTCGGCCGGATTGCGCCCCACCCCGAGGCGAAAACTGGTCTCCCGCTCCTGACCTTCGGCCAGATCGAACGTGATTTGGACGGCACCACAGGGATCGAGCCCGGCACCGACCCGGCCAGAGAGCCTCGCCCGCTTGAGGGCGGCCGGATGCGCGAGGTTGCCATTTCGACCGATGAATTCCTTTCGGTCGCCCGTGACGGTCCGGTTGCCGTCGCTCACGTCGATGAAGGCGATACGCTCGGGAAATTCCGTGTTGTAGAAGTTCCGGGCGAGCAACGCGCCCGACTTCAAGTCCACTTCGGTCTGCACATGCAGCAGGCTCTTCGAGCGCAGATCGCCGAGCACCCATTCCCAGTAGCCGGTGACGGATACTTTGCGGGGCCGACCCGAGATGTTGCGGAGCTTGAGCACAGTGAATTTCACCGGCGCATCCATCGCCACGTAGATACAGAGCTCGGATACGATCCCGTGCTCGGTGTGCTCGAAGACAGTGTAACCGAAGCCGTGGCGGATGACGTAGGGCGCCGCACCTCGGGTCGGCAGCGGGGTGGGCGACCAATACTGTCCCGTCTCTTCGTCGCGCAGGTAGAGCGCTTCGCCCGAGGTGTCCTGGACGGGATCGTTGCTCCACGGCGTCAGGCGGAATTCATGGGAATTCTCCACCCACGTGTAGGCGCTGCCACTTTCCGAAATGACGGTGCCGAACGTAGGATTGGCCAGCACGTTGACCCACGGGGCGGGTGTCATTTGGCCGGGATTGAGAATGATAACATACTCGTGACCATCGCGAGTAAAACCGCCCAATCCATTCGGGAAGATCAGCTCACGTTGCGCCGCCGGCTGTGGCGTCTCGATCATCTTTGAACGGGTGGGGACCAAGGCCGGGACCACTGGGTCCAAAACGCTCCGATGCGCGATTTGCTGGGCCAAGGTGCCGCGCTCGTCGTCCAAGATGATTCGCGCCACGGACTGCAGCAGCACGAGATCTTGGTGGGGAATCTGTTCAAGGCGACGGACAAAGATGCCGCCCGGCTTGTCCAGCATCTCCGCTTCGTTCTGCGAGGCGATCAGGCCCGTGATCTGGTCGTGCAGCGACTGGCGATAGATCGAGATTTCCTCGTTCACGATCACCAGCTCGATGGGCAATCCCTTGAGCCGCCAATAGGAGTGCGCTTGGACCAGTTGCTGGACGATGTCCATCTTTCGCGCGTCACTGATGCGAAGCAGAATGATCGGCATGTCGCCGGAAATACCGAAGCTCCACAGCCCGCTCTGACCGCGTCGATTGTTCCGAAGGACACTAGAATTTGCCCGGCGGGAGGGATCGGCGAAGACCAACGCTCCGGCCAGTCGTCCGTAGATCTGGGCCTCCGCCTCGGAGACGTTGAGGTGGCGCAGCGTCACTTGGTTGTGGGTCCAGGCCAGATCGAAGGCCCGGTCAACCATGCGCGGGCTTTGGTATTTCTCCACCAGGGCGAGCGCCGACGCGCGGTTGTCGGCCACGCCCAGCACCAAGTCCATGGTGATGGTTTCGTGGGGGCGAATGGAGATCGTCCGACGCAGCGAAACAATCGGATCGAGCACGGAGCCGACCGTGTTGGACAACGGGCCGAAGCTTTGCATCGCGGCCGGCTTCGCCAGCCCACCGCCTCGACCAATAAAGCGCGAACGGTCCGTTTCGCAGGAAGTCTCGCCCGAGGTGCCTGCCGGTCCCTTCATCAAATGCATCAGCCATGGGGGCTTTTCCTCCTGTGCACGGGCCCGTCGGGTGCAGAGCACGGAGGAGGACTGCGGGAGAAATTCCGTTTGGACGAAAAGATTACTGAAGGCCGGATGGGCCGCATCTGCCGCCTGGGCCGCCAGCACCACTTCGGCGTAGCTGGTGAGCTCGATATTGCGGGCGACTGCCAGAGTGTTGGTGATGGTGATGCGGCGCAGCTCCACGTCGTCTTCCGGCGAAACGCTGATCTGGGTGTGCATCTCGAAGTTGGCCTGCACCTGCCGGAACTCCACACGCGACTGGGTGAAGATGGCTTCGCTCTCTTTCGACCCGCGCAACGTCGGCTGGTGGGCGGCAGACCAGAATTCGCCCGTCGCCACGTCGCGCAGATAGACGAATGTCCCCCAGCAGTCCCTCGTCGCGTCTTCGCGCCAGCGGGTGATCGCGAGATCGCGCCAACGGCTGTAGCCGCCGCCAGCGCTGGTGACCACCACGTGGTAGCGTCCGTTGGAAAGCAGATGGACATCTGGGACCGGCGGACTCAGGTTCTTGAAGATCCGCATCACGCTGCCTCCCCCTCCATCGATCAAGGGCGTGGTCTCCAGGGTCAGATTTTCGGCGAACACGGAGGCGGCGACCTTCGGCAGTCTCTCTTGGAGCAACAACTCGGTCGCCTTCAACATGGGGCAGGCAAGGAATCGTCGCAGCATCGGACTGCCCCGCAGGACGTTGACGAGCGCGATCAGGCTCATCCCCTGGTGGTGGGCCATGAACGACCGGATCGTGACGCTCGATTCTCTCGGCGGCTGACGCGACGGCGTATAGTCCACTGCCTCATAGAATCCGTAGGTGCCTTCACGGCCATCGGCGGCCAGTCGTTGGAGGTTCTCGCAGGCGGCGACCGGCGCCACCAAGAGGGCCAACGCGGAGGCGTAGGGCGCGATCACGAGGTCTTCAGCCAGACCTCGTTTCAAGCCCAGGCCGGGAACGCCGAACGCGCGGTATTGGTAGTTGTGTTGGGCGTCGGTCTGGTTGTAGCCCGACTCGGAAATACCCCACGGAACCCCACGCAGCCTTCCGTAGGCGATCTGCCGGTTCACCGAGGCGCGGCAGGTGTGGTCCAGCAGCGTGTTCTCATACGTCGGCATCACCAACATCGGCATCAGATACTCGAACATTGAGCCGCTCCACGAGATGAGCACGGGCTCGCCCCGCGTCACCACCAACAGTCGACCCATCGAGAACCATTGGTCCTGCGGCACCTGCCCGAGGGCGATGGCGACGTAGCTAGTCAGACGCGCTTCCGAAGCGAGCAGGTCATAGAATCCAGTGTCGCAGCGTCGCTCGGCGACGTTGAACCCCGTGACGAATAGTTCCCGGGCGGGATCGACCAGGAAGGTGAAGTCCATGGCCGCCATCTCCTCACATCGGCGAGCGAAGGATTCGATTGTTACCAACCGCTCCCGAGCCCGGGAGGCCGCGTCACGGAGACCTTGGGGCGGTCCAACTGCACTCTCGGTCGGAGCGGTTGGTAGTTCCGAGTTGGCCAGTTCCCGCAGGGTCGGCATCTGACTGAGAGGAGCAATGTCGGCGTCGAAGCGCGCGTCCGCCACGGAGGGGGCCAAGGCGAGCCAGGGCGCGAGGAACTCAAGTTCGTCGAGTTGATCGGTGCAATTCTGCAACAACGTGTTGGCCCAATCTAGGGCTTCACCGGACTCCTTTGCAGCGGACTCCATCATCATGGACGACTCGTTGACCACTCGAACTAACAGGGCGTGGGCGGTTCGCAGGGTGGACGGCGATTGGGCCAGGGAGACGATCAGTTGTTTCAGCGATTGGCTTTCACCCAAGAGTCCTTGCAGCACCTGCGCGGTGTCCCGCAATCCGGCAAAGATCTGCGGGGAATAGACGGGCTGATCCGCCAACTCCCTGAGACCCGCCCCAAGTGTCAGCAGATGCCCGGCGAGATTGCCGCTATCCACGCTCGAAACATAAAGCGGGAGCATCGGTTGGAGCGTGCGGGTGTCATACCAGTTGTAGAAGTGTCCCCGGTGTCGCTCCAGACGGTTGAGGGTGCCAAAGGTGTCCTGGGTGCGGCGGATCAAGCCGCCCGTGGAAAGGTAGCCGAGATCACGCGCGCCGAGATTGGCGAGCAGGGCCACACCGATGTTGGTGGGTGACGTCCGTGAGGCGATAACCGGAGCGGGCACTTCCTGGAAGTTGTCGGGCGGTAACCAGTTCTCGCGCTCGGTGACGAAAATCTCGAAGAAGTGCCACGTCTTTCGGGCAGTGCAGTGCAAAAAGGCTATTTGCTTCGGCGAAAGACCGGGAGTTGAGCCTACCAAAGGTTGGCTGATCCACCACGCAATCCACGGCGCCGCCATCCAAAGTCCGATGATCGGAAGCACCATGGGGATTTGAGCGGGATGAAGGAGAACCATCAATCCGCCACTCACGACACCCACCGCAGGGGCGATCCACATCTTGCCGTAGAAACGCAGGGGACCAGAGCGTGCCTGACATTCGGCCTCCCCGGAAGTTTGCCATTCCAGCAGATGTCGATGCGCGACCAGCATCCGCGCAAGAGTCCGGAAGATGGCGTCCAGACTGAGAAAAGCGTCGTAGGGAAGAAAAGTGATCGTCAGCAGGACCTGACCGAGCTGCCGTCCCCCGGACTCCGCCACGCCATGTAAATGCAGCAGCCAGGGCAAGTCAGCCGGTTTACTCAAGGCCGCGAGGGCGTTCACCAGCAGGCTTGGCAAGGCGATAATCCCGAGCACCAACAGCGTTACGGGGATCGCTCCCGCCGGCAACAGCAGCCAGCCGCCGAGGAGGAACAGCAGCATCGACCCCGGCACCAAACTTCGCCGGAGGTTGTCGAAAAGCTTCCACTGAGAGATCGCCGAGAGCGGATTGGGCCGGCGCGGACCGGCGGTGCTGGGAACTCGTGCTCTGAGCCAGGCGGCAATCTGCCAGTCGCCGCGGATCCACCGGTGCCGTCGCCCAGCGTCCACGCTGTAGCGCGACGGAAACGGTTCATAGAGCTCGATGTCACTGACCAGCGCGGCACGCGCGTGGCAGCCTTCCAGCAAATCGTGGCTGAGCACGGTGTTCTCCGGGAAGCGCCCTGACATGGCCCGCTCGAAGGCGTCCACGTCGTAGATGCCTTTGCCGATGAACGATCCTTCGTGGAAGAGGTCCTGATACACGTCGGACACTTCCCGGGTGTAGGGATCGATCCCCACTTCGCCGGCATACAACCGGACAAACCACGAACGCCGGGCCGTCGGCAGACTCGCGCCCACGCGAGGTTGGAGGATACCATGGCCGGCGGTGACAATCCCGCTCGTTTCGTCGAAGACGGCTCGATTCAACCGATGCGCCATCGTCCCCACCAACAGCCGGGCGGAGTCGCGCGGGAGCTGGGTGTCGGTGTCGAGTGTGATGACATACTGGATGCCGCCGAGAAGAGACGTGTCGCCGACCACCAATGAAAAGCAGCCGTTGGAACCGCCGCGCAACAGCCCATTGAAGGCCGCCAGTTTGCCGCGTTTCCGCTCGTAGCCCATCCACACACCCTCGGCGACGTTCCAGAGACGCGGTCGATGTAACAGGAAGAACCCTCCATGTTTTCCGGAAGGATACTTTTGGTTGAGCGTCTCGATGCCGCTTTGCGCCCGATTTAAGAGCGGGGCATCTCCGGGAAGCGTCTCCTCCGGTGCATCGCAGAAATCCGTCAGCAGCGCGAAATGCAGGTTCGCATCCCGGTTCGACAGATAGTGGATCTCCAGTGCTTCGATCAGATGGTCTACATGTTCGACACTGGGCAGCAGGGTCGGCACGACGACCATGGTCCTGTAGTGGGTCGAGATCCCTTTGGAAAAGTCCAAACGCGGCAGCAGGCCCGGTTTCACCAGCAAGGCGGAGAACCAGTTCATCAGACCGACCGCGAGTTGGCTGGCTGGCAGAAGGAATACCAGCGCGAGCAAAACGAGAGCCGCGGAGTAAGGCTCCGACTGCTGCACCCAACGGACGCATCCAAACGTAGCGATCGCACTAAGTCCTCCAATGCCGCCTCCGTAGAACACCATTGGGAACCGCTTGATCGTCCGTTCGATCAAATTTCGCCAACGCCAACGCGCACCGACGCGACGGCCCAGTTGAACGTGTCCCGCATCGACCAAATAGAACCCGACATGAGCCGTGCGATGGTCGGTTCCGTTCAACCTTCCGGCTTCGACGGCAAGGCCGATGGCGTCCATCGCCACCTCCGCCTCCGTGCGAGGTCCAAGTCTCGCCAACTGTTCGACCACATGCCTGTATCGGTCCCGCGTGGCGAAATCCATCGCCGGATAAACTCCGCCCGGATCGGTGAGCAAGGTCGCTTCCACCACGCTGTGGCCCTCGACGAACTCCTTCCAGTCCACCGCGCTCAAACCGCGCAAGCTCGTGATGCTGTGGCTGACCGAAACCTGGTCGGCCGCCTGATGTTGGCCCTCCTGATGGACTTGTTGTTCGATGGTCAGTCCGTGTTCGACCAGCCGTTGCTCCAGCCAGCTTCTGGCCAAGTGCATGACGGGGCTCTGCTGGGCCAGGCGTTGACAGAATTCCGCCACGAACGCACTGGAGACGGGGAGTTCGTCCTTGGCCATGTCGGCCACCACGATGACCAGGCGTGACGGGTTCTTCTCAGCGACCGCCTGCAGGCGATCCACCCATTTGTCGGCTAGTTCTCGTTCGTCACGGGCGATAGCCAGCAGATCGGTCACTCGTCGGAGGTTCTCGATCAGGCCAAGGCGCAACATGATGGGAATGGCCCAAAGCTCGCCGAGCATCAAAGGAGTGACCGTCTGATAGGCAGCAACGAAGGCGCGGAGTGGAGCCCCGTCGACCTGCGCGTCCACGTGCGAGATATACTCGAGCACGATGTCATAAACGCGCGGCAGGCCGGCCGATGGACCGTCCAGCAAGCGGGGCAGTTCCTGGCTGTAGCCCTTGGGCAGATGAAGGCGGCCAGTGTGGATGTGCTCTTCGACCAGATAGAAATTGTCGAACAGCCATTCGGCGGCGGGCGTCACGCGGCGGACGTGACCGACCGCCAAGGCAGCGCGGTTGAAGGACCGAAAAACGGATTCGTTGTGGTCGAGCCGGGAGAGGAGCAGGTCGGTTCCGCGGCGCACGGTCACCCGATGCGATTCCGCCAGTCTCTTCGCGTGACGGGCCAGTTGCTCCTCGCTGAAGAGCTCCGCCCTGAGGGGCTGGGTCGCTGAGGTTGAGCGGGGTCGGACGCTCTCTACGATCCATCTTGAGAACAGGCGGGAGACGATCCGCGCTGGGTTGGAGTCTAACGAAGAGGACATCTCTGGTTCACGCAGAAGGTGGGTGGTTTAGCCGGGCTGGGTTTTGTCCGCGGGAACGCGAACGAAGGGATTGCGGGATGATAGCGGAAGACTGGCGAGCCTTGGAAGATCAATTGGGATCCCCTTCGTTTTGCCATGCCTCCACTGCTTCCATTTCCGTCTGTGGATGAGGCGGCCGTGGTTTTGGGCCTGATTTTGACGAAGACGTCGTTGCGAGAACGTTCCGGACAAACGCTCCAGCCTCATCAAGGATCCGGTGCAGGTGGGTCTCATCCCGGAAGCTCTCGGCGTAGATCTTGTAGATGTCTTCCGTGCCGGAGGGACGAACGGCGAACCAACCGGTTTTCGTCATCACTTTCACGCCACCGAGCGAGGCGTGGTTTCCCGGGGCCTTGGTAAGTACGGACAGAACTGCCTCTCCGTCGAGTTCAGTGAGCGACACGTCGGTTGGGGCAATCGTTGCCAATTTCGCTCTTTGGCCAAGGCTGGCGCTGGCCTCTTGTCGGTCGTAGAATGATCCACCAAGTTCGACGCAGAGTTTACGGTAGAGCTCTCCGGGATCGCTTCCTGTCCGCGCAGTGATCTCTGCCGCGAGCAGGCAGGGGATGAACCCATCCTTGTCCGTGGTCCACACGGTACCATCTCTCCGCAGGAACGTGGCTCCGGCGCTTTCTTCGCCGGCAAATCCCAGCGAGCTGCTGACCAATCCGTCCACGAACCATTTGAAGCCAACCGGCACTTCACACAGAGGACGGCCCAGTCTGGCAGTGACCCGATCGATCATCGCGCTGCTGACGGCCGTCTTGCCAACCGCCGCCTTGGTGCTCCAACCAGGGCGATTCGGGAAGAGCTCGGCGATCGCCACCGAAAGAAAATGGTTGGGCGGAAGCAGCCCGTCCGCCGGAGTGACGATCCCGTGCCGGTCGTGGTCGGTGTCGCAGGCAAACGACAGGTCGAACCGATCCTTGATCCCGATGAGGCGCTGCATTGCGTCCGGCGACGAAGGGTCCATGCGGATCTGGCCGTCCCAATCCACGGTCATGAAACGGAACGTCGGGTCCACGACTTCGCTGACTACCGTGAGATTGAGGCCGTGTCGTTCGGCGATGCGGCCCCAGTAGTGGACGCCGGCTCCGCCGAGCGGATCCACGCCGAGGCGCAGCTTAGCTCCGCGGACGAGATCCAAATCGATCACGTTGGCCAGATCGTCGATATAGGGCGCCAGATAGTCGTGCCGGCGGGTCGTCGAAGCATGCAGGGCGCGTTCATAGGGAATCCGCTTAACCCCCTGAAGCGTCGCTTCCAACAGGGAATTCGCTTTGGCTCCGATCCAAGCCGTGGTCTCGTCATCGGCGGGACCTCCGTGGGGCGGGTTGTATTTGTAGCCACCGTCGTGCGGGGGATTGTGCGACGGGGTGAGGATGATGCCGTCGGCCTGTCCGGAGATCCGCCCGCGGTTGTAGGTCAGGATCGCGTGGGAGATTACCGGGGTCGGGGTGAATTCGCCGCCTTCGGCGATCATCACGTGGACTCCGTTCGCGGCCAGCACCTCCAGAGCAGTGGCACTAGCCGGCGCTGAGAGAGCGTGGGTGTCGAGGCCGAGGAAAAGAGGGCCGGTGATATGTTGCCGTTGTCGATGGAGACAGATCGCCTGCGTAATCGCCAGGACGTGCGCTTCGTTGAAGCTGCGGTCGAACGACGAACCGCGATGCCCCGAAGTGCCAAAAGACACCCGCTGCGCCGGCTCGGACGGATCGGGCACGTCGGTGAAGTAGGCGGCGACGAGCCAAACGACATCGACCAGCAATTCGGGTGGAGCGACTTTTCCCGCCAAAGAACTCGACGTCACGCCGGGGCCTTCTGATCGAGTGCACCGCTTTCCGTGTGGTGTGAATACCTGCCCTTCAGCGCGAGGCTACTGCAACGCGCTCGATGGAGGAGAGCGGCATCCGCCGCCAGGACCTTGACGGGGGAACCTTTCCACGTCTTCAGCGCTTCGTTCTGCAACGCCCGGCCAAAGGAGCAACTCAGCCCCCGCGGTGCGCCGCCAATCCGGCAGATCGCGTTCAACTGCTGTGTCGCGACAAGATCGTTTTGGCCGCGCCAGAGGAAGACGATCCCCGGCACAACTGCCTTTCCCGCGTCGACCTTGATGCCGGGTTGAATCGACCGAGGGGCGAGCACCTCCGACATCGAAGCCCCATTCGCCGCGGTTTGGTGGTTTGTCTTGTCGAACAGGATCGGCCCACTGACGAACTCTCCCAATCCTGGTGCGGTGAACAACAGTTCGCGGTGGGCGCGGCGGTTGTCTTCCGTGGATGGGATGTGCAGAGCCGTAAAGGGCTTTCGAATGGTCGGAAAGCTCTCATTGGCTGCCAAGATGCCTTTGCCCGAAGCCAGAAGCGCGGAGACAGTGTCCAGCATCGGATGTCTCAATGCGCGTCTCTGTCTTTCTCGGCCGCTGATTGTGCCGCTAGGCGTCTTTGATCGTGCTCCGCGCCAGCGATTCCCTCATCGACAAGCCGTTCGTTGTCGCTCCGTCCCTCTGCGTCCTCGTCTTCGCCGGGAGCGACCTGCATCCTGTTTCCGCTCGAGCCATGCACCGGATCCCATCGCTCGGATTCAGGCGCGGCCGCCAGAGCCGCGTCGTTGGGGTCCAGTTGGGAATCGCCCGTCAATTGTCGCTTCGCCTGCTCCCAATCTTCACTGGTTGCCTCGTGGGCCGAACGACCATTAATGATGGCCAATTCGACCGCCCGTTCGCGGACCATCTTGCGGGTGACCGTGCCGATACCGACGGAGTTCTCGGTCAAGGCACCTTCTTTCAATGGGTTGGTAATCATGGCACAAGGTTCACGGCCGATGGGGAAAGTTCTGGGGTTTATGCGACGTCTTCATCTGACGCATCTCTTGGTCCTCGCGGAGGCCGTTCGAGTGGGATGAAGGCGGGCTTTTCTTCGGTGCCTTTGAGTCCGCAACACTGGAGGTAGGGGGTGGAGACGCGCTGCTCAGCCGCTTGGAGACGGGGTTGGGCTTTTTCATGATGATCGCAAACGGGGGGTCAAGCTGGTGCATGGGAATGGGCTTCGACAAACCAGAGCTATTTGTCGATGCCGAACAGAACTTCGGGTCAGAGCTCCTGATGGCGCTGCTCGTCGGAATCTGAGCTGCGCGGTCGGAGAGTCTATGGCCGGAATTGCTGACGCTGATGGATTCTCCAGCGTCTGTGTTCGTCCACGAGGCGCGGATCAGGCCTATGGTCCGGTCAGTGGACCAAGCCTGTCTCAATGCCGATGTTTTTGGGCTTCGTATCATCTTCGAACTTTCCAGCCGTTTTGCGGGATCCTTCAACCGGAGACCCTGCCGGAGGCGGAACCCGCTCAGGTCGACCCGTCGTCACCCTACGGGCCAGACGTGAGAGGTGAGATTCCACCAGTTCCGGCTTCGCCGGTATGGGGTGTTTCCCTAATTAAGAAATTAACCCGTCTGAGACCGTGAGCGTGTAGCGGAAAGGCGGACGGGGTTGGGTAGCGTGGGAAGCAACCGCACCAGGAACGAAACCAAACCAAACCAACCTCGACCGAAAACCGACCGTCCGACCGGCGCACCTAGCGCAGCGACCACGCGGCCTACAAGCCGTCGGCCGTCGCGCCCTGCCAGCGCCACGACGGAGACCTCACCCACACGGCCCAGGAGCTAAGCCTGTACCACTGGTCCCTGCGCGCCTGGGTCCAGGAGGACCGTCGCCCTAAACAACCTCCGGCTCCCGTCCTCACTTTGGACGAAGTCCAGGCGGAGAACCTCCGCCTGCACGCCGATCTGGCCCGCGTCACCGAGTAGCGCGACAAAGGCCCCGTCCAGATACTGCGCCGGCGGGGGATCCAATCCCAAGGGACTCCTCGGGATCGGCTTCCACCTTCTGCGACCGGGCGCCCACCAGCATGGAGGTGCTGCTCAAGGCCAGGCCGACAACGGCATTGCCAGCGACGACCCCTCCCATGGGTCCCACTCCGGGACGCCACGAACTCTGAGTGATGATGTAAAAGTTGTCCACCAACTGGCGTCCGTCTTCAGTCATTTCAACAGCCCACATCAGTACCCGACCTTCGCTCGCCCCCATGCCGAACCCAATGATCATCCGCTGGCGCTGGTTTCCTTGGTCGATCGAAAGGAAAAACCCTATCGACCCACTGATCGGCTTCGACGCCCTTGTCGAATCGCCACGAAGTCGGGCGATCAAGGCGCCTGGCGGTCCATGAGTGCTTCCCACTCGAGGTACTCCGCATCCGGTTGCTCGACTTCGATTGATACGGACGCCTCCGTACGCGCTGCCTCGGCAAGCTCGAAGGTGAACGTCAGACGGTGCGTCCCTGGCTTGAGGTCGCTGAGGGCGGCGACCAGCGTACCTGCGGCGAAGCGCTCGCCATCAATGCGCCACACCGAGTTCCCAGGCGATAGCGGCTGTCCCCCCATGTCGAGAAGACAGCCGAGCACGGAGATGGGACGGCCAAACGCTACCCGCGCGTCCGGCGCGGGCAAAAGGATGTGAAGGGTTGGCGCACGCATCGGCACGTCGATCGACGAAGCCTCAACCTCGGACGATCGAACGCCGTCGCCTGCGATGAGGAAGAGTTTCCCCTTGCCGCCGACCGGCATCAAACTCAGATCAACGGTATGGGTGGTCTCCGTGAGACCGCGAGCGACGGTGATGCGGCGCCCGGATTCCATCGCGGCAACGACGCTGTAGGTCACGCGCCGCGTGGCCGGGCCGTGGGATGAACGGTACGCGGCCTGGTCAGGCGCACAGGCCATCTCCGGAGTCTCCTGCGCCTGGCAGTGTTTCCAGCGCAGAGTGACGGTGTTGACGCCCACGCGACAGCGCGGAGGCGCAAGCACGGGTGCCGCGGAAGGAATGTCGGCGAGGTACAGTCTCAAATCTCCGCGCCGGAGCTCGTAGGCCTTGCCCTCGGGATGCAGAGGCAGGCTCCCGCGGACCCGAAAGCGCAGCGGATGCTCCGCGTGGCCGCATCCGCGAGGCGTGACCTGTGGTGCCACTGAGAGCAGCGTGTTCCCCTTGCGATCGAGCAGTACGAGCTGAAAGGCAGTATCCCCGTCACTACGCCGCTCGGGGCGAGACGACTCGTGCCCGGGCCGCGGGCGGTACACCATGTTCTCGGCGAGAAGGCCGCGGATATGGAGATAGGTCATGGAGGTCGAGAGCAGGAAAGGAGCACTCAGGTGTTCAGGAAGACGCGCATCCAGGTGGAGATGCCGGGGCGGATGGGTTCAAAGTAGGTCATTAGATCGCCCGCTGGCAGCGGAATCGCGGTGCTCGAGCGCACGTCGAACGGTGGCCTCCGAAGGAAGCCCCCGCTGTCGGCGTTATCGTACGGTCCCTTCGGTCCGTCGATCGGGAGGTTGATGTGGTGCAGACCGAGCGTATGCCCGAGTTCGTGGGCGCCAACATCCGGTCGGTCACCCATCGCGAGTGCGGCGATGCCTGGCGTACCGGAGAGCCCCTGTTGGGCGAGCGTCATGCCGGGAAAACGCTCGCTGGCTGGTATGATGCCCAGCCAGCGGACGCCGCTCGTCTCATCGGCGTCGTCCCATGCGTCCTCGACGTCGTCAAGCAGGTCGCTCCACCCGTCGTCGCTGGAGAGGTCATAGGTGTGCGTGTACCACCGCGGTGAGGCAACGCCGAGGCCGGTGAGCGGCGTCGGCAAGTAGTCCAGAACGCGGCTCAAGTAATCGAGCATGAAGCCGTCCGAGCCATACAGGGCCATGTAAAGCCCGCGCACGCGAATCGGCGCGTGGGCAACCCAGGTCCAGTTAAGCGACTGAAACACCACGATCTTGCCACTGGGATCGTTGCAGACCACTTGGACGATGAGCTTATGGATTCCTGGGGTGAGCCACGCCGCGGGGATGGTGAAGTTGAGCGTGTCGTTGGTGAGATTCGGATCCGATAGGCCACGGACGCCGGCGAACCCACGATCGGGAATCAGTACGCGCACGTTGGTGGGGGCCAGACGGCGTCCATCGACGGTGAGCGAGCCGGTGATCTTGTCGAGCTTGTTGGAGAACCAGCCGCCCCGGTCACAGTGCAGGTGGACCCGCACTGCGGTGTCCTTGTAGGCCACAGTGGGCATGCCGCGCCCGGCGAGGATGTCGCCCAGGTCGCCCTGCACTCCCTGGGTCACTTCGACGTAGGGGATCGAAAGCCGTGGCAGCACGCTGAGCCACACGGGGACCCTTAATGGCTCCGTTGCGCCACAGGCGCTGGTGGCCGTGAAAACCAACATTGCAGTGCGCGGCACCTTGGGGTCGGCGTCGGGAACGGTGAGTACCACGGCCCCGAAGCCGGCGGCCAGGCCGTGTCGTACCCAGAGCTCGGTGGCACCATCCATCAACTGAATCCTGAGCCGCGTCGTCGGACCGCCACTGGACCGCCAGCTGAGTGCCACTGAGTCCCCGGGGGCCAGGTTCCGCGGCTGTGCACTGGTAAGGTTGATCGCCACACCGCCCAACGACACCTGATACACGGAGGCCAGGCCCCCCTGGAAGAGGATGCTGTTGCCGAGGCGGTACACATCGATGCTCGTGCACAAATCCTGGTGGCGCGTGAATGCGTTGAGGTGTAGCTCACCCGCCGTCGCCCAAGCCGGCACGACGACTTCGACCTCGCCCTCCGTCCATCGCTTCGGGGTCACGCCAATGAGCACCGCCGGATCCCCTGCGCCCAAGCTGAACGCCGGATCCTTGATGCCGGGGGAGGGAAAATAGACCCGACCGGCCCGCCCGAAGTTGCGACCGCGAATGATCAGCGTGTGGCCGGGACACGCATCTGATGGCGCAAGGGAGTCAATCGTGTAGCGGGGCCCAAACCGGTCGATCTGCGACATCGCCTTTCGCGTGCCACCCATGCAGGGCCAGCCCGAGTCCCAGGGATCGATCCGGTCCTTTAAGTGATGGTCACGCCAGCTTTCAAGGTCGTACGGCACGCGATCTCGGTCGAACACGGGCCTGGCGACCGCGCACGGGACCCGGGTGAGGGTCGGTTCGACCGGAGGCAGGAGTGCCGCGCGCCATTGCCGCGCGCCCCGGGCCGTGACGAAGGTTTCAAGGGCCTCGCCATACCCCTGCCGCGCGCGTTCCACGGCCGCCGCGGCGACCTCGAGGTGGAAGAAGGGCTGGAGCACGAGCGCCAACCCGTCGAGCATGGCTTCCGATTCCGCTGGCTGGTTGGCCGCGCGCACCACTCCGGCAACCAGCCGAAGGAGTGCCTCGCCGTCAAGGGCGAGCGGCGCACCATGCCACGCCGCACCCGCGACGTGGCTCAGGAGGGCGGACGAGAGGGTGGCGGATGGACCGATCGGTTCGCGCAGGAGCAGCCAGAGGCGGGTAGCGGCGGCAAGGTCGCCCTGCAGCACCGCCTCGGCTTCCTTTGCACAGCGCTCCAGGTAGGAAGCGTGCCGCTCGACGTCCGCGAGCAACACCCCACCCGTCTCGTCCACACCGGCCAGGGAAAGCTGCGCCCTCATCTGGGCAATCACTGCACGCTTGAGCAGCGCGCGCGCCGGACACTCGAGGGGAAGAGGCAGGTCCTCCGACGGGTAGCGGTTCTCAGCGGTCTTGACGGGCTTCTTCATGGCGGAACGATTTCTTTGATGCTGATAACTACCGTAATTGGTACGTGGCATGGGAGGTGGAATCCGGCCGGAGTTGCTTTGAGGTCGGAACGTTCATGAAACTATTTCTCCCAATATCCACTTCCCAAACCCACAATGCCACGATCTCAAGCGCGGGCGAAACTGCAAGCCTCGAGGCCTTCGCCCCCCTCTAGCGCCAGATCAAGCTAGTGTCGTGTCTCACTAGAGGCTGGATACCCAGCCTGCCGGAGTGAACCATGACCGGACCGATGCCCCCGAACAACTGGGGTGGATCATGACCGCCGAGTAGAGCTTCCTTATCCGCTTCCCTTCAGGTGAATCCCTCTCCTCCAAGGCAGACTTTCCGGAAAACGGCGCGCGACCCGTTCAAATTCCTGGCCCCCACTGGCCGTTTAAGAGCTGCCCCACAGACTTCCGGGGAATCTCCGGGGCCGGGTGCCACTGGCCTTCGGAATCCATCAGCCCGTCGGCCACGAGGGCGTGGAGGTGGGGATGGAAATTGAGCAAGGTGCGAGAAACAGGACAACTATCCAGGGCCGACTGATGGCTGGCGGATCAGCGACCGTTCAGCCACCCTTCGGGCGTGCCCGCCCAGCGGCTGCGCGCCGACGGCAGACGATCCACGACCTCGGACGGTCCCGTAAGATCGTCGCGATCTTCCTGAAGTATGGCTATTAGGACCTCGCGCAGCGCCTGTACCTGCCGGGCCTGTTGGGGTTGCCCACCCGCAAGCTTCGCGCAGAAGGCCGTCCGGTCCGTTCCCTGCCCCAGCCCAAGAGACTCCGGCGGGCTCTTGAGGAACTCGGTCCCACCTACGTCGAGGCGGGCCAGATTCCGTCCAGCCGGTCGGGACTTGTGCCGCTGGAATTCACCGAGGAGCTGACCCTGGCTTCCCAGACCGCACCTCTTCATTCTGCCGCCACCGGGCTGGCTTGAGGATGTTCTCCCCCTCAGCCAACTGCCTTGCTCAGAAGGAAAGAACTCCACCCACGTTCCAACGCGGGTGGAGTGTGGAAGTCCGATCGATCGAGCCTGATCCCGAACGAGGCGAGCCTGGGGCCGCCAACTCAGTTCGAGGCCGTCGCCTGTTTCCGTCGCCGCTGGATCGTGTGACCCATCGCGAAGGCACCGAGGAGCACCGCCGCTGACTGCGTCCCGGCCTCCGGGATGACGCCGCCCCTGGGCTCCACCGTGATGCGGGCGCCGGTCAGGTTGGCATCCAACGGATCGCCGTTCCCATCGGCGAGGATCACGGAGGAAAGGTTTAGCGAACTGGAACCTACGCCGATGGCGGAGAACCAGATACTGGCCAGGTTGAACGTGCTGGGTTGCGTCGCGTTCAGATCGATTGCGTCGTCCGTGGAAATTTCGAACAGGTTGATCGATCCGTTGATGTCATCTACAGCCGGTGGACTGCTCACGCTCGGATTAAACGGCGCCAGAAAGTCCCCGAGAGAATAGGAATCATACCGCAGTGTCGCCGGGTCGTAGTTGAGTGTGAAATCATACGCCCCGAGCGACGGCGCCATGAGATCGCCCAAACCGGAGATCCAGATGGTGAGCTTCACCTGAGAGCCGACCGTGGTCACACGGGCAGGCGGTTCAAGGTTCAACTGAGCCGCTGCGAGCTGACTCGCGGTCAGGCAGACGATGGCCGAGGTGCCGGCAGCGAGCAGCGTGCGGTGGATTCGAGAGGATTGTGACATGTTCCACATACGTTTCAGAGTTTTGAGATTATTTATTGAACACACTTGCCGACCTTAAGCTTTTCTTTCGTTTCACGACCTTGGGCTGCTGCATCAGGGTCACAACAATACGCGCATCGCGAACCGTGATCCGGCCATCGTGGTCGAGATCGCGCGGGTCATCCGGCCCTGTGGCAGGCGTGTTGCGGGCGGCAACGACAAGCGCCAGATCCATCCGGTCCACCACACCGTCATGGTTAACGTCACCTCGGATGGCCGGGGCGGCTTCGACCGACAGGTCCAGGATGACGGATGCGGTCTGATTGGCGCTGTCGGTGACAGAAAAGGTCGGCGAATAGTTGCCGACCGTTCCCAAGGCGGGTGTACCGGAAATCAAACCGTCGGCGCTGAGGTTCAGCCCCTGCGGCAGTGAATCGACTGCCCAGGTATAGGGTCCCGTGCCGCCGGTGACCGCGACCGTGAAGGAGTAGGCCGCGTTTTCAGTGGCCTGCGGGAGGGAAGGCGTGGAGACGTTCAGGGGATCCACAATGGTCAGTGTGTATACCTTGGTCACCACGACCGCCGCGTCATCCACGACTTCCACCGTGAAGGTGAATTGCCCGCCGTCGGTGGGAGTGCCAGACAACACACCTTCCACCGGATCCAGGAAAAGTCCCGTCGGCAGGGCACCGCTGCTGAGGTTGACCAGGTAGGGCGGGGCCCCGCCCACGACCAGGGTCCGGTCGACATAGGGGACCAGATTCTCGCCATCCTGCAGCAGGTCGATGAGGCCCAGGGGCGTCTCGAGGTTGAAGCCGGCCATCTGCGCGCCGATAAATTTGCCCACCGAACCCTCGCAGTCCGCCGGGTCGCTGCAATCGGCCTCTCCGTCCTCGGGGTTGGTGGGCCCGAGGTATTCATAGAATTCATAGCGGCGCGTTACGGTCTCGTCTCCGTTGGGCAGGTCATCGGCGGCCTCGATTTCACCTTCGCCGCCCTCGGTATCAGGATTTCCAGCCGGGCGTTTCTGGAACACCATCCATTCGATCTCTGTTTCGGCCTGTTCCACCTCACCCTGCCAGGGCGGCACCCCATCCGGATCAGCGATTTCATCCAGCGGCAGCAATTCGCCGAGCTCAATCTTGTGGCCCGAAGGCTGGACGGTTTTCAGGATCTTGACCCAGACGGGGACGCCGAACTGCGGCACGGGTGGCTCGACTTCGGGAGGTTCGGGCGGAGGCGGGATGACGACGACCTGGACTTGCGCAGGCAGCGGGGGAAGGCCAGGAACCGGGTTCGGCGCCGGCGGAACGTAATTGAAAATCGGAGAGCCGACGTTTACGACCGGCCCCAGGGCGAGCGTTCCGGGCAACACTGAATTGTCGACCAGCCAGTGGTAGGTCACGACCGTGGGCGAGGTGCGATAGCCAACGCCAAAATGTTCCCCGCCCAGATTGACTCCGGGGTTGGTGAACGCATGGCCGTCTGTGGCGCTGAGGGGATTTGCCGGATCCTGGGGATTGGTAAAGGAGGCGTACGTTCCGTCGGGGTTCTTCTTTGACTCGTAGCGGACATACGTCTTCGGATGAAGCGGATCTTTCAGGTCTTCTGTGATAGTGGGCAACCCATAGTGGTTATAGTTGTAGGTATAGGTTATGTCGGTGCTGCGGATGTCATCGAGTTCAATCTCGAAGCCGTAGCAGCGTCCACCGGTGTCGTTGACGACGTCAAAATTGCTCAGGGAACCATAGGCGACGGCGTAGCCGGCCAATGGCAGAGCCACGAGCGCCCCGAGCAAGGCGAAAGGCATGATGGGTAGTGTCTTCATTTTGAACTTCGTTTTCATTGGGTCTGCATGTTTGTCGGGGTTCGGGCCTTGAAGGTCTTTCGGGAATGTCTCTCGCGCCATGGTTGATTCGGACAGGTGTGTTGGGGCGTGGGGCGGTGAGGAGCATTGAGGATAACCCGGGGGCAATATAGGATTATGATGATAGTCTGGGACTTTGGGTATCAATGGGTTGAACACCTAATGGACGTTTAATCAAGTGAGGTTTGTGAGCAGCCGGTTTGCGCTTTGGAGGGGACAATCGGCCTGCTCATAAGCTGCCTTCGCAGCGGGCGTGCCAAGTGGGTCGGTTCCTTCGCCCGGTACTGGAAGATGTTCATTGAAGATCGCTTCCGGTCCGATTTCGGAGGTCGAACCCAGCGATGGGGTGCCGGATGTTCCGATCCCGCAGGGAAGATAGTCCGAAAACGGAAATATCGTTTTTCCGGTCCGTGTTGGTTTTCCGGGGGTGCGTTTCGGGACTGAATGATCCACCTGGCGCCCGTCACGAAAGTTTCCAACGCCGGCACCATCGAGTGATGCCAATTGCGACTCCGCGGTGGCAGGATTCCGGTTCCACAGCAGGAATTCTCCTGCGTCCTGAATGGTGAAAGAGGTATGCCTATTCGCAACCACAGACAACGCGAACGGTTTCATTCTTCCAATTGACTCGCTGACGCGGGATCGAACCAACCGCCTTTTGGCGAAATGTAATCCAATTATGGTTTTAAACGCTAAAGGAGACGAACCACGTGCCGGACCCTCTAACGAACGCAGAACCCGCTCCTTCGAAATGAGCTGTAACGACCGAGCCAACGCCGGCCACCGGCAAAAGACTCGCCGCTCGGAGGGTTTTCGAGGAAAGGGTCGGCAGATCTGGGGGAGGACGTCATCTGGGGAGAGGAGACCTAACGGCGAACTCGCCAAGGCGCGAAGGATTCAAATTTGGAAGGCAGGAACCGAACCGGCTTCATCCTGCTTACCAGATTCCTTCCTCCGGACCTCGCGTCATCGCGGCGGCGCTGTTCATTTCAAGCTCCCCCAACAGAGGGCGGAAGCTAGGCGACGCCGGGCTAGCCCGACTTGGCGGATTGGGCGCGGAGCTCGGCGCCAGGACGCCACGGGTAGAAGGTGGAAGATTTGCTAGAAAAACCACGATTGACCGACACCGGGACGCGGTTGTCCACCGCGCAGCTTCACCGCGAAGAATGAAGTTAAACAAAAACTAGACACTTGTTTGACGTCAGGGTGATTGGTGCGAACTGTCTAATTCAGGAGGGCTAATCAACACCCTTTGAAAACAAACAAAATAATAACGAAAATCGATTCATGAAATTCTTTCGCACTCTCGGAATCACGGCCCTGATCGCCACCGCCGTAAACGTCGGCGCTTTGAACCGGGTCACCGCGGCCACGGAAAAGGACATCGTTGCCGTCGCTGCGTCGGCCGGCAGTTTCAACACCCTTGTTGCCGCCGTGAAGGCCGCCGGTCTAGTTGAAACACTGCAGGGCAAGGGCCCCTTCACCGTGTTCGCACCCACGGATGCGGCTTTTGCCAAGCTGCCCGCCGGCACAGTGCAAATGCTGCTGAAACCTGAGAACAAGGACAAGCTGGTCGCCATCCTCACCTACCACGTTGTCGCCGGCAAAGTCATGGCCGCCGATGTGAAGTCCGGCATGGTCAAGGCGGTGAACGGTAAGGAACTCACCCTCGTCGTCGCGAACGGTGCGGTGACCGTGGACGGTGCCAAGGTCGTCACCGCGGACGTGGCGGCAAGCAACGGCGTGATCCATGTGATCGACACCGTGGTGCTGCCGAAGTAACGGCGGAGTGATTTAAGCGCCGGGCGGTGGGTACCACTGCCCGGCTTTTTTATGCCTACCGCGGGAATCAGGATGCGAGAAGCAGTCGCGTGGCCGGTACTTACCCAACAAACCGAGGATGCGCGGACCAGGTGCCTGAACCAGGTGCCAGACCCTCTAAGAAGAGAAGAGAAGAAGAGAAGGGTAGGATATTTCCTGACGGTTGTAGGTCCTGACTGATTAAATGTGGCGATAGCGGGGAGGGGATGAGGGAGGTTGAACTAGGGGCATGCGCCAAGGTCGAAACAAGGGTCAGCCGGGAAGTGCTCGAAATCGGTTCCACTGCGTTTCCCGGGTGGTGAACCGGGAGTCCATTTTTGGACCGGTCGAGCGGGAGCAATTCGTGCGGTATATGCGAGAATTTGCCGAAGAACTCTTCCAGGCCCAGCGGCACCGCTTCGGACCGAAGCCTTCGAACGGCGCCCGGCGCCTGCGAGGGTTAAGCCCCAAACTCGACTGCCTACATGATCTCCAAAGAACGTCTTCAGCTAAGCACCGCCTAAGCCGCCCTAAATTTTCCGAACTCATTCCCCAGAGCCCGCTCACTCGTTCGAAGTGAGTGGGCTTTTCTTTTTTGGGCGTACCTCTCCGCCCACGCGACGGGCAAGCCCCACCTCACCGCCGGAAACCGGCCTCCTCGTAACCCCCACTGATTCCTCGCCCGAAAACAGGAGATCCTTCCGTTAGAGAGAGGGTCTGGCACCTGGTTTTGCACCTTAAAGACCAAATTCCTGCCAGAGTCTCGGACCGATGCACCTCGCGGAAACGGACCGCTTCGACCCGGTGCATTTCGACGAGGTGGTGCGCGTCTGCCACGAATCGCGGACGCAGTCTGACGCCAGACGGAGGCTCGTCGGTGTCACACGACCGGAGCGCAAACACGCTGACGACGCCGACCGCCTCGTCAAGTATTTCGCCCGTTTCGGATTGTCTTGGCCGGCAGTGACCCACCACCGATCCGGAGCGAACTGGGGAGTTTGACCACGGATTGCGGAATGAACGCGGAGGGGAGGTTCACTAATCTCGTCACCTCGCCTGCTACGATTATCCGAGTTCCCCGGACTGTATTTGTCCGACCTTACGGCGGACCATGACGACATGATGTGGGGCGAATATCTGGGGGCCGGGGCGATGGGGATGGTGATCGGATGTTCGCTGGCTTGGTGGTTGCGGCCGCTCAAGGCCGAGGCTCCCGACCGTCGGGTGGAGGAAGAGTTACGTGCCCAGCTTTCGGGACGGGACGCCGAATTGAACCGGCTGCGCGGAGCGGTGGGGGAGGCGGGATCGGCCCGGGCGGCGGCCGAGGCCAGCCGGGCGGCAGCGGATGAACTGGCCCGCCAGCGCACGCGGGAAGCGTTGGAGGCGTCGGATCGCGAGCGGGTTTCACGGGACCGGTTGGCGACGTGCGAGGCCGGACTGGCCACGACACGGACCGAGATCAGCCGGTATTCGGCCCAGCGGGAGGAACGGGAACGGGATCACGAGGCGCAGCTTCGCGAACTGCGGGACCAGCACGCCGCCGCGCTGACGCTGCTGCAGACGGCCAGCCAACAGGCGCTGCACGCGGTGCGCGATCAGTTCAAGGCGACGGCAGCTGAGGCGCTGGCAGCCAACAATCCCAAGTTCCTTGAGCTCGCCAATGAACTGTTTGCGCGCTTCCAGGCGACCTCCGCGGGGGATCTCGGCCAGCGACAGGAGAACATCGCCGCGTTGGTGCGTCCTCTGGAGGAACAGTTGCGCACCTACCAGGTGCGCCTCCAGCAGTCCGAGTCGCAGCAGCAGGCGGCCCTCGGGCAGGTGAAGCAGCACCTGGAGGCGCTCGCGGCGCAGAGCCTGGTGCTGTCGGGTGAGACCCAGCGCCTGCGCGGGGTGCTGGGATCGAACCAGGCGCGCGGACGCTGGGGTGAGGAGACGCTGCGGCGAGTGGTGGAGGCGGCCGGATTGAGCGCCCACTGCGACTTCGACGTGCAGGTGCAGGAGGGCGACAAGAAGCCGGACCTGCTGGTGCGGTTGCCGGGTGATCGCGTGATCCTGGTGGATTCCAAGGTGCCCGACCTCGACTTCCTCGAAGCTCTGGGCACCGCCGACGATGTCCGGCGGGGCGAGGCGCTCCGGGAACACGCCGCACGCCTCCGGTCCACCATCAAGGCCCTGGCAGAACGGGAATACCCGCAGCAGTTCACCAATGCCTTGGACTACGTGGTCCTCTTCCTGCCAGCCGAGGCCCTGTTCAGCGCCGCGCTGGAGGGAGATCGGAACCTCATCGTGTGGGCCGCGGAACGGCACATCCTGCTCGCGACGCCGGCCTCGCTGATTGCCCTGCTGCGCAGCGTGGCGGTCAGCTGGCAGCAGCACGACCAGTCCGAAAACGCCCGTGCCATCGCGTCCGCTTCCCGCGAACTTTACGAGCGCGTGGTCCGGTTTCTCGACCACTTCGAATCCATCCGGGACGGACTGCACCGCGCGAACGAGGCCTACAACCGCGCGGTGGGCAGCTACGAGAGCCGGGTGCGTCCGCAGGGCGACAAGTTGGTCCGCCTCGGCGCCGCCCCGGAACAGCGCCCCCTGGCCCCGATGGAACCTCTGGATCAGGACCTGCGGTTGCCGGTGCGCGGGTCATCGTAGCGAAGACCCACCAGGTGCCAGACCCTCTGACGGGAGGATGATTTCCGTCGGCAGGGGTGCCTTGGTAGGTTAAATGCAACGATAGAGCGGAAGGGATCGGGGAAGTTTTGGTAGGGGTAGGTGGCTGGGTCGGCCGGATGTCCGCAGAGGGTCTGGCACCTGGTTCCGTGGGCTTGGCCGACTTCGGCGTTGGCGTCGGTGGCAACAGCAGGGGTGGGGGATCGGGGGCCAACTCAGCAAACAATCCATCGCTGGGGAAGGCGGCCATCCCAGAGTTTAACCAATCTCCTTGCTCTCACCATACCGGAAAGCGGCGAGGCGTCACCAGTGCCAGCTCCACCACCGCTCGTTCCGCCGAAAACCAGGGATTTAAACTCGACACAGTTCCTTGAATTCCACCCCCGTTTTTCTGAGGTCTAATGCTGTTGCGACGCACCGACCGGGAACCGGAGGTCGCCTTGCTGCTGGCGCGGTTGAAACTGGAGTTACCGCCGCAACCCCCGCCCCCCGATCAGCACCGCCCAACCGGACTGACCGCCAACGCCCAAAGCAGCCGAGGTTGTGGCGACTTTCGCCCCGGCGTCCTTGACCCCAACCGCAAAACTACCCCGCCCATTCTTTACCTCCCACCAGTAGCGGAAGTCGGGCTAATGAGTGGTGGTGGTACGAGCCGTCTGAGTCAGTTGAAGAGGAGATGGGGAGGCTTCACCGACCCGGGTGCGTCTTGATGACGTACTAGTTCTCCCGACATCTATAACCACGCATTGGGTACCAGCGAGTGAACGACGCTTGGTTGGTGCAGGTTGAGGGAACTGTTTGAGAAGGTCTGGCTGCCCGCCAGCGGGCATCACCACTCGCCCCTCGGTCGAGCCTCGACTTTTTGGGACCCGACTCACGTGGGATGTTGGGCAAAGGTTGGCACCGCGACGCCTCACGTTCTGGCGGTCCTGCCGATGGAGATGAATCGCCAACGGGGGAAACCGCAACGCGCAGTGCGACAGACAAACACGACCTCGGCCCGATCATTGGCCGCTCCATCCGCACCGAAGTCTTCTTTGGCATGTCCCGCCCCGACGGCACCCTTGTCCCAAAGTCAGATTGGGACAACTTCGTCGAAACCCAGATTGAGTCCTGTTTTCCCAATGGATTCACGGAAATTCCCGGACGTGGGAACTACCGCGGCAACCCCGAACCCGTCCGGATCCTCATCGTGGTTCACCGCCACTTTCCGGGCTGGCGCACCGTTTTCCATGCCCTCGCCTTTCTCTGGAAGAAAGACCAACATCAAGTCGAGGTTCTGGCCGTGCACACCCCCTGCGAAAGTGAGAGCCTCTGAATCAGTCCGGGCGAAGCTCACGCGGCTTTGGCAAACGCGAACCGCCGCGGTTGCGCAACTCGCTCCCAATCCGCGGACGCCATCACCACGGAATCCGTCAGGGATCCGGCATTGAACGCCACCCGGCTGTGCGCCAAACCGACTCCGACGTCGGCGAATAACTCGAAGGGCAGGATCGGCTCCCCGAAAGGCGGAACCGATCCGGGCACTAACCCAGTCAATTCCCTCAATTCCTCCGTCGTGGCAAAGCGAAGTCGTTTTATCCCCAGCTCCCGTTTCACGGCTCCCGAATCCAGTTTCTGGTCCGCCGGCAGTACGAACAGCGCGAACGCATCTTCGATCCGCAGTAACAGCGCCTTGGCCCCCACCGACAGCGGCTCTCCCCGAGCCCGGGCCGAGTCCTCCGAGGTCAGCGTGGGTTCGTGATGCACCTCGCGATAGGAAATACCCGCCGCGGTCAGCCTTCCTCGTATGTTGTTCAGTAACTCATTCATCGTCGCGATCGCCCTGAGTCTCCCGATGTCAGTCGGCGACGCCAAGACCGGACCCGGCAAAACTTTCGCGGTTTACAGGCCGCCCACCTCAAGACACAATTCACCCGTCACCCGGGGCTAATGTTGTTCCATGATATCGATCCTCTCGTCCTCCCTGGCGGTACCTCACTGGAATTCCGGATTATTCCTCCCGTGTCGGTGCAGGAACAGGCCCAATCGTCGGGGCGGCCCCTGTCTTTTCTGATGGGCGCCCGGGGGCAAAATTCCGCTGAGGAACCTCGCCACCGCGTCCTCATTCCCCAACCCTTTTACCTCGGGACCACCCCCATCACCCAGGAGCAGCTGGCAGCCTGGACCCGGACCCCTGCCTACCGCGCCTGGCAGTCTTCACGGCCAGAGGAGGAACGGCATCACAATCATTTCGCCGGCCGGCCCCGACGTCCTGCGGAGAACCTGTCCTGGTACGCCGCCTGCGCCTTCACGCAGTGGCTGAACGATCTCGCGGACGCTGGCCACCTCACGCTGCCCAAAGGCCTGCGCGCCAGCCTTCCTGATGAGGCCTGCTGGGAATACGCCTGCCGTGCCGGCACTTCGACAGATTATTGGAGCGGCGGGGGCGAGGAGGCCTGGCGCGAGATTGGTTGGTTCCAAGGCAACGCCCAGGAAACCATGGATGTTGCTCAATTGGCTGCTAGTCCGTGGGGCCGGTACGACATGCACGGCAATGTCTGGGAATGGTGTGCGGACGTTTGGGACGCGCGCCCCTATTGCCAGCGTCCCGACGGTTGGTGCGCGGGACCCCGGGTAATTACTGAAATCGACCCGCTTCGCGTGGTGCGCGGCGGCTCCTGGTACGACCCTGCCGGGGGGTGCCGCGCCGCCTACCGCGACTGGGGGCACCCGCTCGACCGGAACAGGTATCAGGGCTTTCGGGTCCTGCTGTCCGCCCCCGGTCCGGTGGCGGAGCCCGAAGAAAGGCCCGGAGCGGAGGCCGGGAGGGAGCCCGCCGCGAGGGACGAGCGGAGTGGCGAGCGAAAGGCCGGAGCGGTGGTTGCTCTGGGAAAGACGCTCAACAAACAGTCCCCGCGAAGCGGGCGAAGTTTTTAGAAATCATGGGAATTCAGATCTTCCAGTATCTTCTGCCTGGTCCGGCCGATCTCGCTGGGGATTTTGGCGGACAGGACATCTATCATGGGACCCACGCTCTTTTTACCGATGCCCGGGCGTTCTACATCATCGTCTGGACGCGCCAGAATCGCCCGGATCCCGACAGCAAGCAGCAGCCGCTCCAATACTGGCTCGACTATGTCTCTGCCATGGGCCGGGACGGTGACCAGATGCTGCGGGTGATCCTGGCTGAGAGCGAATGCGAAGGGAAGTCCGATTTCGATGGCGCGTGGCCGGGTCTAATGATTCCGTCGAACATCGATCCTCTTGTGATCGGGTATGACCTGAAGCCAGGAGGAAACCAAAAACCCGAGGTCACAGGGGCGGCGTTAATCCTCCTCTTGCAGCAGGAACTGAAAAAGCACGCCTCGCGGATGCGAATGACCGTAGGACAGAACTGGGCTGATCTTCGAGACTTTCTTCTGATGAAGGCGAGGCGCTTCAAGCCCGATTCCACTGGGAAGACCGGGCCGGCGCAGGATCGCATGGTCAGCGCGACCACATTTGCGACCTGGTGCGGGAAATGCGGTATCGAAGGAGACCAAGCGGTCGATGCCGTTCGAACATATCTTCACGAAGCGGGAGCGATCTTTCACAAACCCTCTCTGTTCGGAGGCCAGGTTGTAGTGGACCAGTAGTGGGCGTTGGGGACAATTTACACTCTCCTCGACCGTAAGAAGTGCGCATTTCTGCGCCAACCGAATCGAATCGGCACTTTCACCCTCCGGGAGTTGAGAGAAAACGGGGTATGGAATGCGTCTATCACCGACACCGAAGCCGCGGTGCTCCTCGCGATGATGTTGGAGTGCAAGATCTGCTTCGAATGGGATACTAAAGACCCAAGAGCAACGATTTACCTAGCGCCCGATTTGTTGCCGGAAAGCAGGCGCGAAGTGGAGACCAACTTGATCGCGAAGGTGGACGACGAATACGCGACCGCTCATGATTCTGGCCCGATTCACTATGACTTGCTCCATGATGGTATCCTCCGCGGGCTGATGTCCAAGGTGGGTGGTGAAGCGGGCAATGAGGCGTTCTATTGGCGCTCCGGTTTCTTTTCGGGTCTTCGGAGCGGGAAAGCTTGGGTCCTTGTCGAGGCTAAACGACCGAACACGGGGGCCTCAGGCAGTATCCGGGTGAAAGTATACAGCAATGACGACTCGGACGCCGCAGCAACGGACCTCTGGAATCGGATGAAGGTGATCCTTCTCCAACAAAAGCCAAATCCCAGCGACGCCCAGCGACTCGGGGCGGGTAGGCACAAAGTTGGGCCTCCATCGGATCCGGGAGACGGGAAAAGCGACTAGGAAATGCTGGGCGGGCCAATATGGAGATTCAGGATCGAGAACAGCAAACCGCTGGGATACAAATCTACAATCGAGGTTTCGGTACGGGTCACTTTCATGGGCCGTGACTGGCATCCGGAGGTAAAGAAAGTAATCATTCCCAGTCCGGGCCTCATCAAAAATATTCCAAAGTATGCTCTCGCCGAATTGGATCCTCCTGATGTCTCTGCATTCGAAGCCGCATGTCTCGAATTCGGAGAAAACTCAATGCAGGCGCTGATCCACAATAGCGGTGGGCAGTTTAAGGTGGCGACGGCGTATGGACAGGCCCTGGATAGCGGACAGGATCTACACGTCGTGTTCGAGTTCATCGGTCCTCCTGATTTTCAGAGCATTCCTTGGGAACTGCTGAAAGATCCCGATCCTGAAGCCAAAGACCACCCGGCCTTAAAGTACCGATTCCGTCGCGGCGGATCCACTTCCACGAATCTGGGGCCAAACAATCCTAGGGCCGAGAAACTGAAGGTCCTTTGGGTGGTGGCGCGACCGATCCTGCCGCTCGGAATGCTGGACACAATCCCGCAGAACAGCCTTCTCGACCCGGTCCAGGCGACCATTGGCAACTCCGCTGAGATCACACTGATTAATCCTGGAGATCCTTCCTTTAGCGGGTCTGGCACCTGATTCCCACTCTTCGCAAAACCGCACTGCATTCCGTTAGAGGGTCTGTCCCGTAGTGAGGAGGAGGCCTCCATTACAGCGGCATCCCCAACCCCTGCGACTGCTGCTCGTCGATGGCACGCGGGTGCGCCATACCGACCCGGCTCCACCACGCCTCGATCATAATTCGGCCCTGGTCGCCGCCCGCGCCAAAGCCGGACGGCTCCTCACCGGAGCCCTTCCCCCCTCAGGGTCAATCGCTGGATAAGGCACACGGCCGGATCAATCAGTGCACCCAACGGTGCCGGCCGATTGTTGTAGCGATCGTGGGCCTGGCCGGCGCGGCCCAGACCCGCTCCCCGGGCCTGCCCCTCCAGATTATTCCCCCTCCTCCCTAAAAATCCTTCGCCCCTTCTCTCCTCTTCCGACTTTGTCGGTAGCCGTGAGGCCAACCCCACAGTTCTCGTTCCCGCCGATTGACAGCGACGATCTCCTTCGTTTGCCTCGACCCGGTCCTAGCTCAACTATTCTAGTATTCCTCCCGCGGTGAACCCCTCCCCCACGAACCCAGTCGCCCCGGCATACTCTCGGAAGTACCGCGCCTTTATCTCGTACAATCAAGCCGCGGACGGGCGACTCGCTCCGGCAGTTCAAACGGGTCTGCAAAATTTTTCCAAGCCGTGGTATCGGCGGCGCGCGCTCCGCATCTTTCGCGATCAAACCGGACTTTCCGTGACCCCCGAATTGTGGGGTTCCATCGAGCGCGCGTTGCAGGAATCCGACTTTCTCATCCTGCTCGCTTCACCCGCCGCCGCCGCTTCGAAGTGGGTGGAGCAGGAAGTGGATTGGTGGCTGGATCACCGTTCCGCTCGTCAACTGCTCATTGTTCTCACCGAGGGCGATTTGTTTTGGGACCAGGCCGCCGGGGATTATGATTGGAGGCGAACTACCGCCCTGCCTCGGCGACTGGTGAAGGCGTTCCCGGAGGAACCGCTCTTCCTGGACCTGCGCTGGGCCAAATCGGCGAACGATACGTCTCTCCGACGCCCGAAATTTGCCGACGCGATCGCCCGCCTGGCCGCGACCTTGCACGGAAAATCATTGGACGAACTCATCGGCGAGGACATCCGCCAGCACACCACCACCCTCCGCCTGTTCCGGATGGGCGTCGGGGTCTTGCTGGTCTTAACCACCCTCGCCGTGGTCACGGCCGTCATCGCTCTCCAGGCCCGAACCACCGCGGGACGACTCGACCAAGCTGGAATCACCGCGGCAGAAAAACAGGCCCGGCAAACTCAATCGGAACGCCTCGCGGCAACGGCTTTGAATCAAGTGGCCGACCCGAACCGGCGCATCCTGCTCGCCGCCGAGGCCTTCCGGATTCATCCGACCGACGCCGCCGAGAATGCCCTCCGCCGAACCCTCGCTGGCCCGCTGGAATCGGTGCTCGAACTCCAACTTCCGGGCAGCTCCCAAAACTATGGAGTCTTCCATCCGGGCGGACTAAACCTGCTGCTGTGGAACGAAACTCAGGCACGTTTGTGTGAAACGTCGGGAACGGTGCTGCAAGAACTGAAACTGCCCGCCACTGAGATCTTCCAGGCGACCTTTAGCGGAAGCGGCCGGCACCTAGCCACCGTGAGCAAAGACGGCGTCACTCGGATCTGGAATGGCCGAACCGGCGAGCTTGTTCTCGAAGTGCCACCCGACGAACCGGCCACCGCTCTCCTGAATTCCGACGGCAGCCGCCTGCTAACGCTAAACGTCAACACCGAGGCCATTCTCTGGAACGTCCTCACTGGCGCGAAACTGGGTACGCTACGATTTTTGGAGATTCCGTTTTTTTCCGACCAGGTCCCGGTCGCTGCCTTTTCCCCCATCGGCAATCGAGTAGCGCTCTGCACCCCTTCTGGCCCCGTAATTGTCGACACCGACACTGGGAAGATTGTCCTGACTCTCACCGGCCACGCCCAATCACCCCGGAGTGTCAGCTACAGTCCGGATGGCCATTGGTTGATCACCGCCGGCAATGATCGAACGCTCCGCAAATGGCGCACCTTAAATGGACAGTTAGCGATCACCGTCTCGCATGACTCGGAACTACGCGACGCGCAGTTCAGTCCGGATGGCCGTTGGATGGCCGCGTGGGACAGCGATCGCCAGCTCCTGATCTGGAACGCGGAAACCGGCCAACGCACTGCCCGGGTTGCCATCCGTCAACCCGACGGTCCCCCACTCTGCTTCACCTTCAGCCCCAACGGACGGTGCGTGCTCGTAGCCGCCTATGATGACGGTCCGGCCGAACTCATTGACCCACAATCAGGTGACCGATTGGCCAGCCTGAGTGATTCCGAGGGCGAGCGGCGAACGCTTCATTTTAGTCCAGACGGCCATCAAATCCTCGTGGGAAATCTGGGGGCACCCGCCCGGATCTTTCCCGGCGACCTCGCGGGTTCGTCGGAGGAGTTGCTGGCCCTGGCCCAACGGCGAGTTCCCCGCGGACTCACCGACGCGGAACGGGCCCAATACGGCCTCACGCCCCGCATTCACTAGGGTAGTGTTCCTGACCCAGTTTCCGGCCGGCACCGTTCACCTCGACCGATGGTTGCAGCCAACCGGATGCCAGCTAACCCTAGAGGCTGTGTTAAACGAGACTGACTCCGCCACCCCAACTCGGGCCCTGCCTGCCGACGCCATCGCGGTCCGGGGCGCGCGGGAACACAACCTGAAGAACCTGTCCGTCGATATCCCGCATAACCGCTTCGTCGTCGTCACCGGCATCAGCGGCAGCGGCAAAAGCACGCTCGCCTTCGATCTGCTCTTCGCCGAGGGGCAACGCCGCTTCCTCGATTCGATGAGCGCCTACGTGCGGCAATTCGTCGAACAACTGGGCCGGCCCGACGTAGACCTGATTGCCGGTCTGCCCCCCACGGTCAGCATCGCACAGAATACCGCGCGGGGCGGCGGCAAGAGCACCGTCGCCACGGTTACCGAGGTTTATCATTTCATCCGCCTACTCTTCGCCCGTCTGGGAACCCAGTACTGCCCGGACTGCCAGGTTCCGGTGGAAGCCCAGACCCGCGACGAACTGCGCAGCACGCTGGAACACGCCGCCCGGGAGCGGGGCGAACTGACGGTCCTGGCCCCGGTCATTCGCAATCGCAAAGGGTTCCATACCGAGATCGCTGATTGGGCGCGTCAACAGGGATACGCGGAACTACGAGCCGACGGACGGTGGTTCCGCACCGAAGAACCCTTCCGCCTCGATCGGTTCAAGGAACATGACATTGAAGTGGTGGTAGGTTCGTTTGCCGTCGGGTCCTCCGGAACCGCCCGGATCACTGAACGGCGGAGCGAGCCCGAAACCGGCCGGCGCCGGGAAGCCAAGCCCAGTCCCCCAGACGCAGCCGTGCGCGGCTTGCGTGAGTTGATCGAGGAAGCGCTCGAAGTAGGCAAAGGCGTCTTTTTCACGGCCGACCGCAAAGGAGTCACTTGCGTTCATTCCACTGAACGGGCCTGTCCGAAATGCCGGCGCAGCTTCGGCCCCCTCGATCCCAAGAATTTTAGTTACAACTCCAGCCAGGGTTGGTGTCCGCGGTGCCGGGGCTTTGGTGAATTGTTCCATCTGCCGGACCTCGAGCGCGGCGCCAACGGGGATGCCGTCGAGGAAAGTTGGTGGCGCTGGGCCACTGAACGCGAGACCTGCCCCGAATGTCACGGTGCCCGACTGCGCCCCGAAGCCCGGGCCGTCCGCTTCTCCGGCGGCACAGGCGAGGCGGTCACACTGGAGGAACTCGCCCGTCAGTCGGTCGACCAAGCGGGAACCTGGGCCGATACCCTAAAACTCACCGGCCGGGCCGCCGAGATCGGCCGGGACATTCTTCCTGAGATTCGGGAGCGCTTGCGATTCCTCCGTCAGGTCGGTCTGGGTTACCTCCAACTCGGCCGCAGCATGATCACCCTGAGCGGCGGTGAAGCTCAACGCATCCGACTCGCCGCCCAGCTCGGGTCCAATCTCAGCGGAGTCCTCTACATCCTCGACGAACCGACGATCGGGCTGCATTCCCGGGACAACGACCGCTTGCTCGATTGCCTCATCGCGTTGCGGGATCGCGGCAATTCACTCGTGGTCGTGGAACATGATGAAGAAACGATGCGTCGCGCCGACTTTGTCATCGACCTGGGTCCGGGTGCGGGCGTGAACGGCGGCGAAGTCGTCGCCACCGGAACGGTTCCAGAACTTCTGCGTCACCCCGACTCGATCACCGGCCGCCACCTGCGCGAACTCGAAACCAAAACTTATCCCACCCGCGGTCAGCGCCGACCGGTCGCCTCGACTATTTCCACCGCAGCTAAAGGCCGGAAGAAGGCCACCAAAGCTCCGCCCGCCGCCGACACCACCTTCCTCACCCTGCACGGCGCCTCGCTGCACAACCTCAAGGACCTGACCGTCCGCTTCCCTCTCGGTCGGTTCACCGTGGTCACAGGCGTCAGCGGCTCGGGCAAGAGCACCCTGGTCAAGAATTGCCTCTTCCCAGCCGTGGAAGAAGCTCTCAAATCCACCGCCAAAAAATCCCAATCCAAGGTCGGCTGTTATGTTGAAGGGACCGAGGTCTTGAACGCCGTTCATGAGGTGGACCAGTCGCCCATTGGTCGCACCCCACGCTCAACGCCGGCGACGTATATCGGCTTTTTCGATGTGATCCGCCAACTCTTCGCCAACGCGCCCGAAGCCAAATTGCGCGGGTATGGCCCCGGCCGGTTCAGCTTCAATTCGGTCCAGGGCCGTTGTCCGGATTGCGAAGGCAAAGGCGTGATCGAACTGGAAATGAGTTTCCTCCCGGCCGCGCAGGTGAAGTGCGCACGCTGCGGCGGAAAGCGATTCAATCCCGAGACACTGGATGTGACCTGGCAGGGCAAGTCCATCGCCGACATCCTCGACCTCAGCGTCGCCGAAGCGGCCGAATTCTTCGCCGCCCACCGCCGACTCGTTCGCCCGCTCGAAGCCCTGCGCGACACCGGACTGGACTATCTACGCCTCGGTCAGACCAGTCCCACCCTGAGCGGCGGAGAAGCCCAGCGGATCAAATTGGTGACTCACCTCCTGGGGGGGCTTTCCGATGCCGCAACCACCCGACTCACGGCTCGCAAGATGGAGCGGCGCGATCTGTTCATTCTGGAGGAACCGACCATCGGACTGCACATGCAAGATGTACGGCGTCTCGTCGAAGTCATCCAACGACTGGTCGAAGCCGGCCACACCGTCATCGTGATCGAACACAACCTCGAATTGATTGCTGAAGCCGACTGGGTGATTGATCTCGGACCCGAGGGAGGCGACGGCGGTGGAAGAATTCTGGCCGAAGGCACTCCGGAGCAAGTGGCCCGGGTCAAGGAATCGCACACCGGTCGCTATCTGCGCGACTGGCTTTAAGCCCCACCAATCCCCGTTTGAGGACTCAGCCTGACTCGTCGATCCAGCGGACCGGCGTTGGGCGTACGGTAGCTCGCGGAGGGAACGGCGAGCCAACTCGATTGCTTTCTCCCTCCCATCGGCCGCGTCCCATCGCTACGCTCGGGTGACTGGTGATAGCGCCGCGGGCCTTTCCGACCGCCGCAGACGCCGCTCCCGGCCCATGAAGTCCACCCAAACCGCATGAAACGGCTGCGCGTCGTCGTACTGATCCTTGGCGTCCTAGCGCTGACGTTGCTTGCCTGGAACGTGCTGCGCGCACCCTATCCTCAGGCCACCTGGCTTTCGGTCGAAGCCCCCGCGGTCGCCGTGATGAACCGCCCACTCCAACTGCGCATCACCCTGCCCTCACCCAGCGACGCCGGAATGCTCATGGCTGACCTCCATGGGTCCGCGGATCGCCACGAACCGATGGGTTACCTCAACCACAGCTCGCCCCACCTGGTGACTCCGGAAGGCGGCGTCTTTACCTTCGACATCCCAATCCCTGTTCGGCCCGACCTGAAGCACGTCCGGGCTATTATTTACCTAGGACCGACCGAGCGCTGGGCGGATCGCCTAAAAGTGGTCGCCACCGACGAAATTCCGGTTAAACCCACGGGCGCTTCTAAGACCGCAACCTCCTGGAAGAACCTGCAGGCTCACGAAAGCGTCCCGGATCCGGAAATCCGCTTCCACGAAGCGGCCTGGGCCCGGCCCTTGATCGCTGCGCTGTGGGTCTTGGCCGGTCTGCTCGCGGCGCGTGGTGAATTGCTTCGTGTAACCCACTCTGAGGCGATTCCCCAACGAATCTCGGGGCGACGATTTGGCCTCGCCCTCGCCCTCGCCTGCCTCGCCGCCGCCGTGTTCGAAATCAGTGGGGTCGAATTGAATCTGGCCGCCCAACTGCGGGCGTATGCCCAGGACAACCGCCTCTATCATGACCGTCGCTGGCTGCAACAGGGCGCAACCCTGCTGGCCTTGGGTGGGTCGGCCACTCTCGGTTGGGTGGCACTGTGGCGAACGCATTCACCCGCCCGGTCACTCGCTCTGCTCGGACTCGGACTGTTTGCCGCCTTCTCCGCGGCCCGCTTGTTCTCGCTGCACGAAGTCGACCAAATACTCGCCCGGCAGATGGGTCCGCTCTCGCTCGCACAATTTGCCCAACTTGCCTCCGTCCTAATCGTCGTCATCGCTCTGTGGCCGCGGAAGAGTTCGGAACCCGGGCCGAGCGCACCTGGCTTACCGAAGGATTCTTAGCCGGTTTGGCGGTCTCGCCCCGGGCTAGGCGACTATGCGGGAAACTTCTCTTTCCCTCTTCTTCAGCGAGGAGCTAACTCAGTCGGGGGAGTCAACGACGCCATTTTCGCCCGATACCGCTCATCGGTCAGCGATTTAAGGAAGGCCACCAACGCCCGTTGGTCACCCTCGGTCAACGGAACCCCTCCGTCTGGATGCTTGGCCAAATTCGGATCCAAGGTTGCACTCCGCTTCACACCAGTCGCGTAGTGTTGAATAACGTCTTCCAAGGTATTGAACCCCCGCCGTTTCTGAGTTGGTGTCCTGAGGGGAAGGAAACATTACGCTACGAGGTGCCGGGAGAGGGAATGGTGTAGGGAGCCCGTAGGGCGACCGGAACCATTCCCTCTCCCGAGGCAGTC
>Ga0105044_10000187_pt1 | contig 69816 bp, 47 predicted proteins | sample MAT01_FD_78092 | JGI IMG/M metagenome (GOLD analysis project Ga0105044, IMG submission 78092) | Freshwater microbial communities from Lake Fryxell liftoff mats and glacier meltwater in Antarctica - MAT-01 | ecosystem: Environmental > Aquatic > Freshwater > Ice > Liftoff microbial mat | place...
GCGCACGGTCTGGGAAACTCCGGACTGAACTCGGGTCGGACGCAGCGGGGGCTCGTGGGAAGGCGAAGCCGGGAACGGCCGGTCTCGGCGCGGAGATCGTGCCGCACGACGGCACGTCGTGGAAGCGGTCGAACGAGCGCAGACGGAACCGAAACACGGTCACCGTCGTTTCGGCCAGCCCGCCGCGCCGCGAATTCGTGCGCGGGGCGAGCTCAGGGGCATTCCGCGGGCAGCTCGCGAGTCCTGACGTCTCGCCGGGAATTCAGCGCACGGCGTCGCGCGCTGCGCGAGCCGCGCGCGCCTTGCCCAGCGGATCCTCGCTGAGCCAGGCCGGCCGCGCGGGCACCACGCCGTGCTTGGCCATGAGCTTGCGCGTGAGCGTGTAGTGCTCGTGGCGGTTCTCGTACCAGGTCGCCGTGCAGCTCTCGCACTGCGGCCAGTCTTTGAAATCGAAGTTCATGTGCGCCTTGCGCAGGCTGTTCATCGCGTCGCTGCGCCACAGCTCCTGGATCGTGCTCTCGCCGAAGCGTCCGATGCGGATGCGCGCGTCGAAGTCGAACCGGCACACGGACATCGTCCCGTCGGAGAGCAGGAACAGCGCGTCCCACGGGTAGTTGCACGTGTGCCGCAGCGCTTTGTAGACGCGGTCGCGGATCGTGAGCGGCAGAACGCCCGCATGTTCGAACTTGCGGTCGGCCACGTAGTCGGCGTGGTTGTTCGGGAAGTGGAACAGGAAGTCGTCCACGAGCGGCGCGTAGACGTCGAAAAACGTCTGCTCCACCTTGGGCGTGAAGAGCTGAGTCACGACGCACGTCATCGTGATCGTGGGCATGCGCACCCGGCCCCAGGGGCCGTCGCGGATCGGACCGACCTCCTCGCGCAGGCGGCGTAGCGTGCGCAACCCCTCGATCACGACCGAGGCCTTCAGTCCGTCGCGGGTCTTGCCCAGCGTCTCGTCGTCGGCCGCGTCGGCGGAGATGTTCAAGAGGTGCGGGCCGGCTTCCACGAGCGCGCGCGCCAGCGTCTCGTCGTGGAGCCGCGTGCCGTTCGTGCTGATGGTGACGACGCGCTCGCGGTCGGTCGCCATCTTCACCATCTCGGCGATCCGCGGGTGCAGCGTCGGCTCCCCCACCGTGTGCAGCGTGATGCGCGGGATCCCCAGCTCGACCATCTGGTCGAGCAGCTTCTCGTACAGCGCGATGTCCAGGTTCGTGCGCGGGCGCAGCATGTCCTTGTTGCCGCAGTACGCGCACTTCAGGTTGCAGGCGTTCGTGGGCTCGACGATGACGCGCTTCGGGACGTCCGGGATGATCCCGAGCGGGTGCTTCTGCCGGATGTGAATGGTCTTGCCGTGCGCCACGGCGCGCTCGAGCAGGGTGTGGCGGGCGACGAAGTCACGGACGAGCTTGCGCACGGTCATGGTGGGATCAGGGGAGTTCGAGGGGCGAGAAGGGACCGGACCGTTCGCCCTTACCCCCGCGAGAAGGATCGTTGCGCCTACCCGGCGAATTCCGGCTTGAGGTACAAGTCGGGGCGGATGCGCATCCTCGTCAGCGGATCGGCCGGGTTCCTCGGCCGCCATCTGGTCCGTGAGCTGGTCCGGCGGGGTCACGCCGTGCGCGCGTTGGTCCGAGCGGGGTCCGGCCCGGTGGCCTCCGAGACCGGCGAAGTCGAGCGCGCCGAGGGCGACCTGTACGACGAAGCCTCGTTGCGGCGGGCGCTGCGCGGCTGCGAAGGTGCCGTTCACGCCGCCGCGTTCTTCGCGAAGACTGCGGCCGAAAACGCGACGGAACGCGCGACGAACGTCGAGGGGACGACGCGCTTCCTGCGCGCGGCGCAGGCGGCCGGCGTCGCGCGGATCGTGCACGTGTCGTCGATGGGCGGCATCGGCTTCGCGCGCGAGCCCGCGCCGCTCACGGAGTCCTGCCGCTGGAACGGCGGCGAGCTCGGGCTCGCGCACTTCGACTCGAAGAAGGAGTCCGAGGAGAGGGCGCTGGCCGGCGCGTGGGCCGGGATGGAACTGTGCGTCGTGAACCCGGGCACGCTGCTCGGCCCGCGGCTCGACGGGCGCGCGCACGAGCTCGTCGAGGCGCTGCGAACGGGGCAGCTGCGCGCCAGTCCGACCGGCGGCGCGAACGTCGTCGACGTCGAGGACGCGGCGCGCGGGTGCGCGCTCGCGCTCGAGCGCGGCCGGCGCGGCGAGCGCTACCTGTTGGGCGGCACGAACGTCGCCTGGCACGCGCTCGACACGGCGCTCGCGCGCGAGCTCGGCGTCGCGGAGCCGGCGGTGGGCGGCGGACTGCTGGCGCGCTTTCGCGCGGCGCCCGAGCACGACGCGCTGCGCCCCACCGGCGCGTGGTTTTGGATCGACGACACGAAGGCGCGCGCGGAGCTCGGGCACGCATCGCTCCCGCTCGCCGAGACGGTGCGGCGCGCGTGCGCGGTCAGCGCGGCGCGGGACCGCTCGTAGCGCTCGCGAGCAAAGCGCTCGCGATGGCGCGCTGCCACAGGTCCGGCGCGAGCCCGAGTTCCTTCGCGCGGCGTCCGACGTCGGTCTCCGCGAGGCGCGGACAGCGCGCGAGCGCCGCCGACCAGGCCTTGTCCGCGGCCGGACTTTTCATGCGCGACAACGCGACCGCGACGTACGCGTGCACGTCCGCGCGCTCACGCCGCGCCGTCGCCGCGCGCGTGAGCGGATCGAGCGCGACGACGGCCGCGTCGCGCGACGGATCCTGCGCCAGCGCCGCGACGCCCGCGCGCAAATCGTCGAGGAAGGCGACTTCCGCCAGGAACTCCGCCGCTTCCGCGTCGATCTGGGCATTGCGCCGCAGATCGGCGAGCCGCCGCTCCGCACCGTCTCGGTCGGGCCCGGCTTCGAACCGAGCACCGCGCAGTGCCGCCTCCGCGAATCCGTGGTCCTCGCGGACGTGTCGCAATCGGCGCGCGATGCGAACGGTCTGCTGACCGGGCTCGTCGATCACGCTCGACCACGCGGGGCTCGGGACCGGCACCTCGGACGCGTTGAGCCTGAAGTACTGCAGATTGCGCGGGAGGTCGAGCAAGAGCTCCGCTCCGTGACGCCGCGGCCGATAGGCGATCCACGGATCGCGATCGCACAGCCGACGCGTGAAGCTCTGGTAGAGGAAGAGCCGGCCCAGCCAGTGCGCGGCCGTCGCGGACGGCGAGCCGTAGCCGAGGGCGTCGAGCTCAGCGCGCAACTCGCCCGTGTGCTCGAAACGCCGCGGATCCAGGGCCGGTTCGCGCTCGGCGCCGATCAACGCGATCTGCGTGCCCGAGATCCAGGCCCCCTGCCACGCGAACGACCGCGCGAATGCGTCGAGCAGGATTCGCATCGTGCCCGGCTCGAGCGCGTGCGGCGGAATCCACTGGCAGGCGATCCCGCCCGGCTTCAGCGCGCGCTTCACGTCGGCGTACGCTTCTTCGGTGTAGAGATGCACGCCGAACGGCGAGTCCGGCAGCAAGGGCTCCATCGTCACGACGTCGTACGTCGCGGGCGAATCGCGCAAGGTCTTGCGTCCGTCGCCGAGACGCACGACGACGCGGCCCTTGCCGTCATCGGGATCGAGGAGTCCCGGCAAGCCTTCCGCGAGCGCATTGCGGTTGTGCTCGGCGAAGAAGGGCGCGGCTTCGACGACCGCGCGCTCGATCTCGAGCACGTCGATGCGCTTCACCTCGCTGTGCAGCGACACCGCGCCGACTGTCGTGCCCGTGCCCAGCGCCAGGACGGCGACGCGTTCGGGATTCGGATGCAGGAGCAGCGGCAGATGCCCGAGCACGCGCATGTAGCGGTAGTCGCGCCCCGTGCCGGCCGCGCGGAATCCGTCGGTGAGCAGCGTGCGCTCGCCCAGCAAGCCGTCGTCGACCACCGACACGGCGAAGTCGCGATCCTCCGCGAAGGACAGCACCGTCAGCGCCGGATTCGCGAGCGGCGGCGAACGCAGCGCCGGCGGCTCCGCGCGCGCGAGCAACGCACCGGCAGCCAGCGCGCTCACGCCCGCGCCCAGCGCGTACACGGGCGCGCGCGGCGCGATCGCGACAGCGGCGACCGCACCCAGCGCGCACGTGACGCCGACGCTCGCCGCGAGACCGATGTGCGGCGTCAACACGAACTGCACGAGCGGGATGCCGATCCACGCGCCCCACGATTCGTGCAGATAGAGACGCCCGAGCCGCGCGCCGCTCTCGCCCGCGGTCGCGCGGTGCACGAGCGGCACGAGGGCACCGAACGGCGCCAGCGCCGGAACGCACAGAACGAGCGCGCGGATCCACAGCGCGTGCTCGGCCATGTTCGGCAGCACGGCGTGCACGACGAGGATCCACAGCGAGCCGAGCGCGCACAGCGCCAGCCCGCTCGCCACGCCGCGCGCGCCGCGCGGCAGGATCGGCGGCAGGATCGCCGCGCCGATCGCCAGCGCCGCGAGCGACGCCGCGAGCACGGCCGTGAGCGAATCCTGCATGCCGCCGAACCACAGCGCGCCGAGGCGCACGAGCGACCATTCGACGCCGCCCATCCAGGCGATGCCCAAGCCGACCACGAGCGCGCTGGTGCCGGCTCCCAGGTGCGCCGCGCCGTGACTCGCGCCCGGCTCCGCACGCGAACCGCTCGCTGCGCCGACGATCGAGTCTGCCACCACGCTCGAGTTCGCCGCGGAGATCGAATTCGCCGCGCTCGCGCTCCGCGTCCGCACGACGAGGAAAGCGAGCCCGCTCGCGAAGACTGCGCACGACCCGGCCGCGAACGCGCCGCCGATGCGGCCGGAGGCAGCCACGACGCCGTCCGCGATCAGGAACGCGCCACACCAGGAACCGGCCAGGTTCGCCGCGAGCAGCCACGCGACCAGGCGCGATGCGCGTCCGCGCGCGAGCAGCGGCAGGTACGTCCCCTGCAGCAGGGCCGCGACCGCGATGCCGAGCACCGCGGCGATCGATCCACCGTGCAGCACCGCCCCCGTCGCGGCGGGCGCCGCGAGGAACAGCGCGGCTCCGACGACGAGGATCGTGCGGCCCGGATCGGCGCTCGAGCGGCCGACGAGCCACGCGCCCGACGCCCACGCCGAGAGATAGACGGCCAGCGCGAGCGCGGGCCCCGTGCCGCTGCCGAACGGCAGCGACGCGCTCGCCGCAAGGATCGCCTGGAGCCCGAGTCCGGCCGCGCCAGCGAAGAACGCGCTGGCCGCCGCGACCAGCGCCTTCAGCGGCGCCTGCGCGCGCGCGGACGCACTGTCGCCGCTCGCGTCCGCGCTCGCGACCGCGCTGGGTGCGGCGGACCTCGACGGCACGCGCGGATCTCTCAGCGCCGGCCCGCGTCGCCCTCGGCGAGCGCGGCCCAGGCTTCCTCGGGCGTCTTCGCCGCCACCAGTTGCTCGCGCACGGCGTCCCGTCCCAGGACGCGTGCGATATCGGCCAGCGTGCGGATGTGGAGCAACTTCTGCGCGCGCGGGATCACGAGCAGCACGACGATGCGCGTCGGCCGGCCGTCGATGCTGTCGAAGCCCAGGGATTCGCCATCGCCCACGATCCCCATCGCGGCGCGCACCCCGTCGACGCCTTCGACCGCGGCGTGCGGGATCGCGATCCCGTGCTCCATGCCGGTCGACATGGATTTCTCGCGCGCCACGACCGCCTCGACCACAGCCGGTTCCTGGTCGGGCACGAGCCGCCCGCGGCGGACGAGGTGACCGACGAGCTCGCGGATCGCGCCCCACTTGTCGGCGGGCGCGAAGGAGACGAGCACGTCCTGCGCCGCGAAGAGCTCGGAGAGCCGCATGGGCGGCGGAGGATAGCGATCCACCCGCGCACCAGGAAACGGTTGCCCGGTCCTCGGTCGCGCGGGAAGAACGGTCGATCGAAGGCGTCCCACGTTCGCTCCGCGGGTTCCCCCTCGTGCTTGGAGCGACCGCGCGCGTTCGCTAGGCTCCGCGCCTCCCGGGCGCTCGCTGTCATCCAAAGCTGGAGGCGCCAACGAGTTAGGACCAACGGGTTCGGACACGAGAAGACCTGCCACCGACATGATCGCCGCCCTTTTCGCCGCTCTGCCCCTGCTGACGATCGCCGCTCCCACGCCGCAAGCCCAGCGGCCCGGACAGCCGCAACCGGGCGTGCAGAATCCACCGGCCGCGCAGAAAGATCCGGCCGCACCCGGATCTCCTGCCGCAGGCAAAGCGGGCAAGGTGCCTCCGATCCAGGAGAACGGCGCGTTCTACGAGCTCTACTTCGAGGAGAGCACGGAGGGTGACGCGGGACTCAACCTCGAGCAGTTCGTGAAGCTCTGCCAGGAAGCGACCGGCATCAACTTCACCTACACCGAGACGACGGCGGGCGCGCTCAAGCAGGCGAAGCTGAAGATGTTCGGCCCGAAGACGATCCCGAAGAGCGACTTCTACTCGTTCTTCCAGATCATGATGATCATCAACGAGTTCGTCTGCACGAAGATCGGCCCGGATCACCTGGCCGTGGTGCTGATCCAGAGCTCGGCCCCGAACCAGCGCGGCGGCGGGGGCACGCTGAAGAAGGACGCCGTCTACGTCGAGCCGCAAGATCTCGATCGCTACTCCGATCAGCCGGCCGTCTTGATCCACACGGTCGTCGACCTGCCGCACGTCGACGCGCGCCAGCTCTCGACATCGCTGCGCCAGATGTTCCCCGATCAGCAGACGCAGTCGATCCTGCCGGTGTCGGGCTCGAGCTTGATCCTCACGGGCTTCGGCAGCGACGTCGCGGCGATGGTGCGCATGCTGCAGTTCGTCGACAAGGCGGCCGCGGACCAAGCGGTCATCCTGCCCGAGTTCGAGATGATCCCGCTCGAGTTCGCCTCGGCCGAGGAAGTCTCGGACACGCTGACGGATCTCCTCGAAGCCAGCCGTCGCGCGACGCAGGCGCGCGGTGCTCAGGTCGCGCAGGCGCAAGGCGCCACGGGCGCTCTGCAGAGCGGCCAGACCGAGTCCAAGATCATGGTCGACGCGCGCACGAACTCGCTGCTCGTCATGGCGATGCCGGACGACATGCCGCGCATCAAGGAACTCGTCGCGCGCCTCGACGTGGACATCGTGCAGGGCGAGCGCACCTACCACATCTACAACCTCGAGAACGTCGACGCCGAGGAGCTCTCGGAGACGCTCGACAGCTTCATCCGCGACGCCTCGCGCGTGGCTCCCGGCGGCGCCGCGCGCGCGCAAGGTCAGGGACAGGCGGCCGGCGGTGCGGCGAGCAGCCAGCGCAACGAGATCGTCGTCGTCGCGGACAAGGCCACGAACTCGCTGCTCATCGCGGCGAATCGCACGCGCTACGAGGAAGTCCTCGACCTGATCCGTCGGCTCGACCAGCGTCAGGACCAAGTGCTCATCGAGACGGCGCTCGTCGAGTTGACCGGGCAGGACTCGTTCCGCCTCGCGGTCGAGTTGGGCTTGGCGGAAATCAGCGGCGCGGGCAACGGGACCTTCGGCGTGTCGTCGTTCGGCCTGTCGACGTTCGAAGACACGAACGGCGATGGCGTGCCCGACCTGCGCATGCCGAACCTGTTCGGCGGATCGGCTCCCGACGGCGTGACGGCCGGCATCATCCGCGGCGACGACTTCTCGCTGCCCGTGCTGCTCAACGCGTTGCAGACCCGGCGCGACACGAACGTGCTCAACGTGCCGTCCGTGCTCGTGAACAACAACAAGAGCGCCAAGGTCATCTCCAAGGACGAGCAGCCGACGACCACGATCACCGCGACGGGCGGCGTGAGCGGCCAGACGCAGGAGAACTTCAACGAGTACGTCGAGGCCGGCATCACGCTCGAGATCTCGCCCACGATCAGCGCCAGCCGCTATCTGCGCTTGAACATCAGCCTCGAGGTCTCGACCTTCATCGGCGCGGTCAGCGGCGCGATCCCGCCGCCCAAGGTCACGCGCACGATCAACACGCAGGTCAACGTCCCCGACGGCGACACGATGGTCGTCGGCGGCATCATCACCGACAACCTGGGCAAGACGAAGAGCTCGGTGCCCTGGCTCGGCGACATCCCGATCCTCGGGTACCTCTTCAGCGACACGAGCGAATCACAGAACAAGACGACGCTCTACTTCTTCGTGACGCCGCACATCATGCGCGACCGCGACTTCGCCGACCTGGCCGAGTACTCCTTCAAGCGCAAGCTGGACGCGGCCGACACGATCGGGGCGGACCGCATCCGCGTCGTGGACCCGACCTTCGGACGCGAGAAGAAGGGCGTGGACATGCGCGGCTTCGAAGTCCCCCTCTACCGCGGTCCGCAGCGCGGCGAGGTCCAGGACTCGGCCGACGTCGGCCTCGACGCGAAGAAGTTGAACGAGATGCTCAAGCAGGGCGAAGGCAGCGCCCCGCAGCAGGACGACCAGCCGTGATCCAAGCGCATACGCAGAAGGCGGACAGCCTCGGCGAGATGCTGGTCGACGCCGGGCTCACCCGCGAACGACTCGAGGAATGCCGCCGGATCGCCGGGACGACCGGCGAGTCGCTCGACCGCGTGATCCTCCAGAAGGACTACCTGGACGAGGTCACGCTGCTCCAGATCTACGCCAAGCATCTGGGCTACGAGTTCCGCAAGTCGCTCGAGGGCACGCCGGTCCCGGCCGCGTTCGTGAACAAGGTGCCGGTCCACTTCGCGCGCAACTACAACCTGGTCGCACTCGAAGCCGGGACCGACGGCGTGTTCAAGGTGGCGACGTGCTCGCCGCTCTCGCCGCATCCGATGGACGACCTCGCGGGCATGCTGGGCGCCGAGATCGACCCGGTGCTCGCGCCGCGCATCGAGATCACGACGCTGCTCGGCCGCGCGTATAGGCACAAGGCCGACGGCGTCGACGAGGCGCTGGCGGACGTCAACGAGGACGGCAACATCGCCGGGCTCGCGGACCAGATCGACGAGAACGAGGACGTGCTCGACGTCGCCAACAAGGCGCCGATCATCAAGCTCGTCAACACGATCCTCTTCCAGGCGCTGAAGCTGCGCGCCTCGGACGTCCACTTCCACCCCTACGGCGACCGGATGCAGGTGCGCTTTCGCATCGACGGCATCCTGTACGACATGGATCCGATCCCGCGCAAAGCGCAGGACGCGATCATCAGCCGCATCAAGGTCATGGGCAAGATGGACATCGCCGAGCGCCGTCTGCCGCAGGACGGCCGCGCGACGATCAAGATCGGCGACGGCGAGGTCGACGTCCGTATCAGTTCGATCCCCACGACGTACGGCGAGCGCATCGTCATGCGTCTGCTCGACAAGTCGTCGAAGGTGTTTCGCCTCGAGGAGATCGGCCTCGCGTCGAAGAACCTCGAGATGATCCACGAGTACCTCGAGTACTCGCACGGCATCATCCTCGTCACGGGTCCGACGGGCTCGGGCAAGACGACGACGCTGTACGCCGCGATGGCGCAGGTCGACACGACGCAGAAGAACGTGCTCACCATCGAGGACCCGGTCGAGTACTCGCTCCCGGGCATCAGCCAGGTCCAGGTCAACGTCAAGAAGGGTCTGACGTTCGCGGCCGGCTTGCGCTCGTTCTTGCGCCAGGACCCGGACGTGATGATGGTCGGCGAGATCCGCGACCTCGAGACGGCCGAGGTCGCGATCCGCGCGGCGCTCACGGGCCACCTCGTGTTCTCCACCGTCCACACGAACGACGCGGCGTCCACCGTCACGCGGATGGTGGACCAGGGCGTCGAGCCCTACCTCGTGGCGAGCTCGATCGTGCTCGTGATCGCGCAGCGCCTCGTGCGCACGATCTGCAAGCACTGCCACACCTACGGGTCGGTCACGCCCGAGTGGACCGCGAAGCTCAAGAAGATCGGTCTCACCCCCGATCAGATGGGCAACCGCATCGCGTTCGGCAAGGGTTGCGACGAGTGCTTCAACTCGGGCTATTCGGGCCGGACCGCCATCTACGAGTTCCTGCCCGTCGACGAAGTCTTGCGCACGCAGATCATGGAAGGCGTCACCGCCACCCAGATGAAAAAGGGCGCGGCCGAGCGCGGCATGATCTCCCTGCGCGAGGACGGCCGTCAGAAGGTGCTGGGCGGCGTCACCACGGCCGACGAAGTGCTGCGCGTGACGCAGCTCGACATCGATTAGGCTGCCACCGGCGCGCTCCGACGACCCGCTCCGACGACTCGCTCCGACGACTCGCTCCAAACATGCCGATCTTCGAGTACAAGGCCTACGCTTCGGGCGGCAGAGTGCAGGCCGGCGTGATCGACGCCGACACGACGCGCGAAGCCCGCAACCGGCTGCGTCGCGAAAACTTGCTCGTCAGCGAGATCCACGAGCTCCGCGGCGGACGGCGCACGAAGGGCAAGGCCGGCACCAAGGGGAAGAAGCTCGGCGTCATCGATCGCATCCGTCGCCAGCGTCAGGCACGGGCGACGCCGAGCATGCGTGATCTCGAGATCCTCACGAGCGTCACGCGCCAGATGGGCACGTTGCTCTCGTCGGGCATCCCGCTGGCCGAGACGCTCAAGGCGATCATCGAGCAGGCCGAGCGGCGCGACATCGAAACGATGTTCCGCGAGATCCGCGAGCGCATCAACTCCGGTGGCTCACTGGCCGACGCGCTTCAGGAACACCCGCGCCTCTTCGGCGAGCTGTACGTGAACATGGTGCGCGCCGGCGAAGCGACGGGCAACGTGGACGTCGTGCTGCGGCGCCTCGCCGACTACCTGCAGGCTCAGCGCGCGCTGCGCCGCAAGATCGTCTCGGCGATGACCTATCCGGCGATGATGGTCGCGATCGGCGTCATCGTCGTCAGCATCCTCATGGCCGTCGTCGTGCCGAAGATCACGGGCATGCTGACGGACCAGGGCAAGACGCTCCCCGCCCCCACGCAAGTGCTGATCTTCATCAGCGACCTCTTCAAGGACTGGTGGTGGGCCGGCGCGCTGGGTGTCGCGGCCATCTCGTTCACGATCGAGCGCATCTACCGCACCGACAAGGGGCGCATGTTCATCGACAAGAACATGCTGCGCGTCCCCATCATCGGTGACCTCCTGCGCAAGCAGGCCGTGTCGCGCTTCACGCGCACGCTCTCGACGCTGCTCCAGAGCGGTGTCCCGGCCGTGCAGAGCCTCGAGATCACGCGCACCGTCGTGGGCAACCGCGTCCTGGCCGACGCGACCGAGCACATCCGCGTCAAGATCCTCGAGGGAACGGACATCTCGACGCCGCTCAAGGCCACGGGCGTGTTCCCGCCGGTCGTCGCCTACATGGTCGCGATCGGCGAGCAGTCGGGCGAGCTCGAGCAGATGCTCGACCGCGTCGCGATCTCGTACGATGAGGAGATCGACATCGCCACCGAACGCATGACGAGCGTCATCGAGCCGATCATGATCGTCGTGCTGGCGCTGATCGTCGGCTACATCGTGATCTCGATCGTGCTGCCGATCCTCCAGATCGGCCAGGTCGGGTGAGCGAGCCGGCGGCCGCGCGCCGGCTCGAAGCTGCGTCCCCCCACGCTCCGGGTATCCTTCCAGGACCCATGGTGGGCTCGGGCCGGCTCGAAAAACGCGAGCGAGCCGGAACCCCGGGGAATAGAGAGCGCCAGATCGCGTCCAAGTCCGCACGCCCAGAGGACCGGCAAGGAATACCCATGAAGATCCCGCAATCGATCACTCGCCGCCGCGCCGGCTTCACGTTGGCCGAGATGATGGTCGTCATCGTCATCCTGGGCCTCCTGGCGACCCTCGTCGTCACGAACGTCATGAAGAACCTGGGCCAGGCCATGGGCGGCAAGGTCAAGTCGGACATCGTGGCGATCGAGAGCGCGCTCGAGAACTTCGCGATCAACAACTCGGGCCGCTATCCCGACAGCCTCGAGCCGCTCGTCACCCCCGACGTCAACGGCCAGACGTACCTGAAGGGCACCGTGCTCCCGCGCGATCCGTGGAAGAACGAGTACCAGTACGAACCGCCGGCTCCCGGCCAGCCGCACCCCAAGATCTATACCCTGGGCAAGGACATGCAGCCCGGTGGCGAAGGCGACGATCGCGACATCGACAACGTCATGATCCGCAACGGCGAGACGGACTCCGATCCGAAATGAGCGCGGTGACCGCGTTCGCGAGGCAGGACGATGCAACCAGGACGAGCCGACCGTGAACCTCGCAGCGTGCGACTCCGCGCGCTCGCACGCGACCGAGCCGGCTTCAGCCTCGTCGAGTTGCTCGCGGTCCTGATCGTGCTGGGACTGATCGCGACGATGGTCACGATCAACTGGCGCTCGATCCTGCCCAAGACGGAACTGCACTCCGCGGTCCGCGAGCTGTCGAGCGTCCTCCAGGGCACGCGCTCGGACGCGATCGCGCGCAACGCGTCGTTCGACATCCAGTACGACCTCGACGAGCACCGCTACCGCGTCGTCACGCCCTTCCGCGCGGGCGGCGGGCTCGCGCCCTCGAACGAGGACCGCCAGACGCTGGCCTGGCACCCGCTGCCGGAGACCGTGCGCTTCGGCACGATCACGATCGGCACCGACGCTTTCGAGAAGGGCATGGTGATCGTGCGCTTCGACCCGCTGGGGAGCGCTTCCGGACACGTCATCGTGCTCGAGCAACCAGCCGACGAGAACATCTACACGATCGAGGTCCAGGGCCTGCTCGGGCTGATCAACTACCACGAGGGCTTGTTCGAGCGACTTCCGCCCAAGGAGGACGACTTCAAGTGAGACGCCATCCTGGACGCTCCGGTTTCACGCTGGCCGAGGTCGCGGTGACGATCGTCATCGTCGGCATCGCGCTCGTGCTCGTGCTTCAGGGGTTGAACACGTCGAAGATCACGGCGGCGCACACGCGCAACCAGAAGCTCGCGCGCGAGCTGGGCCTCTTCACGCTGGGCCAGATCGAGAGCGGTTTGCTGCGCGACGACCTCGAGACGGGCATGGTCGGGAACTACGCCGAAGAGGGATACGCCGACTTCAACTGGGAGATCGCCGTCGGCGACGACGCCCTGCGCGAGCCGGCTCAGGACGGCAAGTTCGACTCGTGGGCTCCGACCGCCGCCGAGGAAGAAGCGAAGCGTGACGAGGACGAGGAAGCCGAGGAGCCCTACGAGAAGATCCGAATCCGCGTCATGTACCCCAAGATCCGCGAGTTCACGAACGAACTGACGCTCGAGCGCTGGATTCCGTGGAAGCAGGCCTACGGCGAAGCCGAAGGCGACGACGCTTCGAAGAACGCCAAGGCGTCCAAGGGCGCGGAAGCAGTCGGTGGCTCGTCGGCGGGCACGAAGGGATCGAGCCCATGAAGTTGCACAGCCGTTCCACGTCGAGCCACGCGGCGGGCTTCACGCTCGTCGAAGTTCTCCTGACGCTCATGATCATGGGCGCGATCATGGTCATGATCGCGGAGATCCTGACCGCCGCACGCACCTCGCGCGACACGATCCACAACATCCAGGAGACGCAGCTCGCCGGCCCGGCGATCCTCGACCTGATCGAGCGCGACATGCGCGCGATATCCGTGTACGACCGCACGCGCCTCAACCACCTGCGCGTCAAGAATCGCGTGCTGGCCGGCCTCGACGGCGACAGCCTCGACTTCGTGGCCAGCTCGAAGAGCCGCGTGCCCATCGCAGTCGACGAGCGCTTCGCGCGCAGCCCTCTGTGCGAGATCGGCTATCGGCTGCGCGTGCGCCAGGACGACGACCAGTTCCTCGAGATCTGGCGCCGTGAGCAGTTCGGCGTCGACGACGACCCGTTCGAGGGCGGCGATTTTCAGTACCTACACGAGCGCGTGAAGTCGCTCGACATCCAGTGCTTCGCCGAGGACGGCCCCGACGCGGAGCCGATCGAGGACTGGGGCACCGAGAGGGCCGAGGAGAACATCGGCCTGCCCGCACGCATCGAGGTGACGCTGACGCTCGAGCTCGCACCGCGACTCGTGAACGAGCAGGTCCTGATGCTGGGTCAAGATCGCCGCACGCTGACGTACAAGCGGATCATCCGTCTGCCGGAGGCGCTGCGGTCGGAGGAGGAGGCCATCCCGGTCGCGGTCATCCCCAAGGCGCCCACGGCGAGCGCCGCCGGGACGACGGCCGACGGGAAGACCAAGGTCGGCGGCGCGGCCAGCGGCCGCGGTGGCGATGCGCGGGACACCTTCACCGGCACTGGTTCCGGCAGCGGCACGGGTGGCGGACCCGTCGGCGCCGGCGGCATCGCTCCTCCCCAGGGCGGCGGCGGCTGATACCCGCGCAGGCGTAGACGCGCCGACAGCGCGTGAGGCTGTCGAGCGCGCGCGCTCCCGGATGCGGTCGGCACCACTTCCGCGGGGCGTCCCCAAGCCGTGCTCCCCTGCGCGGGCTGGCGGTGGAGCTCACGCGGCGCAGCTCCCGCACGCAGCTGGCGGCGCGTCCCGGCGGCGCGTCCCGGCGGCGCGTCCCGACGGCGCGTCCCGACGGCGCGTCCCGGCGGCGCAGCTCGCGCGGCGCAGCTCGCGCGGCGCAGCTCGCGCGGCGCAGCTCGCGCGCCGCAGCGTGCCACAGCGCGGGTTGGCGGCGCCACTGCCGCGGCGCGTCACGTTGGCGCAGCTCCCGCGGCGCGTAGCCCGTGAATCCAGCACGAGCTCGGAGCTCGCGCCAGCGGCGACTTCAGCCGCGTGCTACTTCCCGATCCGCTCGCGGCCGTCCATGTAGGGTCGCAGCGCCGGCGGCAGGTGGACACCTCCATCGCGGTCTTGGTGGTTCTCGATCAGCGCGATGAGCATCCGCACGCTCGCCGCGACCGTGTTGTTCAGCGTGTGGCACACGCGCACGGTGCCCTGCGCATCGCGGTAGCGCAGGTTCAGCCGCCGCGCCTGGTACTCGTGGAAGCGGCTCGCGCTGTGCGTTTCGCCGTAGCCCTTGCGCGACGGCATCCAGGTCTCGATGTCGAACTTTTGGATCTGCGGCGCGCCCAGGTCGCCGCCGCACACGTTCACGATGCGGTAGGGCAGCTCGAGCGCCTGCAACACTTCCTCGGCGTTCTGCACGATGTCGTGGTGGTGCGCGAGGCTCGTCGCCGGATCCGCGACGTCGAGCACGACCTGTTCGACCTTCTGGAACTGGTGCACGCGATAGAGGCCGCGCGTGTCCTTGCCGTAGGTGCCGGCTTCGCGCCGATAGCACGACGAGAGCGCCACGTACTTCCGCGGCAACGTCTTCACGTCCAGGATTTCGTCTTGGTGGTAAGCCGTCACCGGCACCTCGGCCGTGCCGACGAGCACGAGGTCGTCGCGCTCGTCGCAGCGATAAGCCTGCTCCTCTCCGCCGGGGAAGTAGCCCGTTCCGACCATGACCTCGCGCCGCACGAGCGTCGGCACGGACATGGGCAGGAAGCCCTTCTTGACCATGCGGTCGAGCGCGAAGCGCATGACCGCACCCTCGAGCAGCGACAGGTCGCCCTTCAGGAAGTAGTTGCGCGAGCCGGCGATGCGCGCGCCGCGCTCGACGTCGATCCAATCGTGCAATTCACCGAGCGCGATGTGGTCCTTCGGCTCGAAGTCGAATTGGCGCGGCGTGCCCCAGCGCTTGACCTCGACGTTCTCGCTGTCGTCGCGGCCCTCGGGCACTTCGGCCGCCGGTACGTTCGGGACCCGTAGCAACATCTCTTGCAGCCGCGCCTGCAACGCAGCGTGCTCCTTCTCGCTGTCCTGCAACGCGCCCTTCTCGCGCTTCTGTTCCTCGGCGAGCTTGGGCCGGTCGGCCGCGGGCGCTTCGCCGATCTTCTTGCTGGCCGTCTTCTGACGGTTGCGCATCTCGTCGATCGCGGCACCCATCTCGCGCACTTCCTTGTCGAGGACGAGGATCGCGTCGACGTCGCACGTGATGCGCTTCTTCGCCGCGCCGGCCTTCACGGCCTCTGGTTCCGCGCGGATGTACTTGATGTCGAGCAACCCTCACTCCTTCCAGTCCGATACGACCTTGCCGAACAGCTTGTGCTTGTCGTCCACGAGTTGGATCTCGACGTCGTCTGCGCCCTTGGTGTCGAGTTCGCCGTCGAGCGGGAACCACACGTCGAGCCAGCCCTGGTCGCCGCGCTTGTAGAGGCTCTCCTGGTCGTGAATGCCGGGCATCTTGACGGGGCTCGAGCCCTTCTTCGTGCCCTTCTTGCGCCAGGACATCTCGGGGCGCGAAACGCAGTTCCACGCGCGCTCGTAACGCTCACCGCCCACGCCCGTGACGACGACGCTGGCGCCGACGATGGTCACTTGGCCGTCCACGTTGCGAGAAGTGAAGTCGAAACCGTACGGAGCTCCGAGCGTCACCACGGTCGTCGCTCCGGCCTTGACGTCGTAGTTGGGCGCGCCGCGGCCGGGCAGGATCAACGACTTCACCAGCTGGCGCTTCTTGCCCTTCGCAACTTCGCCGTAGAAGAGCGTGTAGCGACCGGCCGGGACGGGCACGCCCTTCGAGCCGCCCTCGACGAGGTCGAAGTACGAGTCCTTGAGGTCCTCGACGCCGCGCACGACGGCGTACAGCGGTAGGACCCCCTTCGTCTCGAGCTTGAGTGTCCCCGTCTCGACTTGCGCCGGGGTGGCGATGACCTGCTTGCCCTTCGAGCCGCCCTCGAACTTCCACCACGCGCCGGCGATCTCTTGATACTGGCTCCAAGGACGCGCGCGTTTCGCGGCACCGATGACGATGGAGTCCATCTCGGGCTGGAACGAACCGTTCGCGAGCCCGCCGTAGCCGTACGTCAGCACTTCGCTCCCGTACACGCCGTCCATCGAGTCGTCGATGATGCGGATCGGCGTGGTCCCCACCGTGCCGACGACGCTCGCGGCCGAGAGCGCGTAGATCGGCAGCGAGGTGTCGCTCGCCTGGAGGTTCACCTCGATGCCGAGGAAGTTGTCCTTCTCGATCCCGCTCACAGCGAAGAAGGCCCACGGCCGAGCCGTGTCGCCTTTCCCGATCTGCACGCGGAACGGCGTCATGCCGCCGGTCAGCGCGATCTTCTGGTCGGCCGGGCCATCACCCTTGCCGTCGTGATCGGTGTCGAAGCGCAGGTCGCTGGAACCGACGCGGTGCAGGACCGGGCTCTCCGCGCCGAGTGTCGAGAACGTGCCGGTCGTGCCCTTCTCGCCGAGGCGGACCGGACTCCACAGCGCGTAGATTTCGTCCGCCTGGAAGCACGGACGCGGGATCGCATCGGGCGCGGTCAGCGCCTCGAACGTGAGCTGGATCGTGACCGGCGCGCCGCCGTCTCCGGGCGGATTCGCGGGTCCGGACGGCGCCTCGCCGCCTCGTCCGTCGCCGGCACCACCCTTGTCCGGGTTCGCATCGGCCTTGTCGTAGCCCTTCTTCGCCAGTTCGGTGCGGCGCTTCTCGGCCTCGTCGAAGCGATCGTCCTTCAGCTCCATCTGCGCGCGCAGCTCCGCGACGCGCGTCCAGTTGCGCCAAGCCTTGTGCGGCTCGGCATCGGAGCCGCGCAGGGGCTCGTCGAACAGCATCGCCATCGCGATGAACGCCTCCGAGGCCGAGTACAGATCTCCTTCGGTCTCGAACGCGCCGGCGAGGATGTCGAGCTCCTCGGCCGTCTGCACGAACATCAAGCCGTCCTTCTGATCGCGATTCTGCTCGAGATCGTTCCAAGCCTGCGCGAGACGCTTGCGCAGATCCGTGCGCGTCCTGCGCTGCACGTCGTCGAGCGACTTGAGGTACTCGTCGAGCTTGGCCGGGAACGCCGTCTTCTGCGCGCTGTTCCAGCCCTGGACGAGCCCGACCAGCAGCGCCTTCTCGTTGGGATCGTCGCGGTCGAGCAAGATCTCCGACAGTCGCAGGATCCACGCCGCCGCCTGCGTGCTGTCCCCGCGGACGAGGGACTCGACGTCGGACTTCTTGCCCGAAGCCACCGCCTTCTTGAGCTTCTCCTTGTAGGCGACATCGTGCAGGTCGAACGGCGCCGCGGCGGAGCTCGGGGCGGGCGCGAGGACGGACAGCGCGCTGCTCAGGAAAGCGCTCGGGTTCGCGGCACCGGCGGCGGAAGCCAGGGCGGCCAGCGCGAGGAGTTGGACGGATCGCATGGTCGCGGAGTCGCGCAGTGGAGATCGCGGCCGGCTCGAAGGAACCGGTCGGGAATGCGCGGGCCGCGAAGTCTACCGGTGCGCGTGGGACCGTTCCAACCGCGCGCTCGCGGCAGGACGGCCGGCCGGCAGCCGCTCGAGGTCGTCAGGGTCCGCTCAGGCGCGTGAGCGCGGTTTCGATCGAATGCACGCGGCCCGGCGCTCGTTCGCGGGCCAGATCGAGGGCCTGGACGAGGTTCGCGCGGGCCGATTCCCGCTGACCGAGCGCTTCGTCGGCGAGGCCGAGCCCATACCAAGCCTCGACGTCGCGCGGGCGCAGTCTCCGGGCGGTGTCGAAGTCAGCGCGCGCGGTGCGCGGCCGCCCTTGACGCAGATGGACGTTCCCGAGCGTCGTGTGCATCGACGGATCCTCCGGCGCGAGCTCGACACCCCGACGCGCGCTCGCCTCCGCTTCGTCGAAACGCCCCAGGTTCCCGAGGATCGCCGCCAGGTTCATGTGCGGTCGCGCGTAGTGCGCGTCGATCTCGATCGCGCGCCGCACGAGCGCTTCACCTTCCGTCGCGCGGCCGCGCTGCACGAGCAGGATGCCGAGGTTGTTGAGAGCGCGCGCGTGGTCGGGCTTCGCGGCGATCGCCGCCTCGTACTCGGTCTGCGCGCCAGCGAGATCGCCGCGGGCTTGCAGCACGAGACCGCGGTTCGTGCGCGCGATCCAACTACGGCGATTGACCTCGAGCGTGTGCTCGAAGATCGCGTCCGTCGAGCGCCAGTGCGCGGACTGCGCGAAGGACAGCGTGCCGAGCGCGGCCGCTGCGAGCAGCGCGGCGCCCCACACCGCGCGAGTCGGCCGCGCCGGCCACGCACGCGCCACGAGCAGAGCCGGCCCGAGCAGCGCCAGGTACGCGTACCGGTCCGCCACCGTCGAGAGGTCCTGGTGAGCGAACGGCACGAGCCCGAGTACGGGAGCGAGCGCCACCGTGAACAGCGCGATCGGAACCAGCGCGTGCCTCCGCAGGACGCCGACGCCGAGCACGACCGCGGTCAGCGCGATCGACGCGAAGAGCGACGCATCGACGCCGTGCGCCAAGACGAGCGACGGCCGGCGCCCGTGGTCGGGGGCGAGCGCGAACGGAGCGACGAGCTTGCGCGCGTAGAACTCCAGCGCATCCAAGGCGACGAGTGGGCGCTGGAGCAACGGCACGACCTCACGCACGCTCGCGTCCTGCTGCAGTCCCTTGGTGATCCACAACGAGAGGAATGCCGCCGCGAACGCGCACGCGAGTCGCGGCGCGGCGAAGCGCGTCCCACGGCGGAGCACGGCGAGCTCGAGCACGAGCGCCAACGCGGGCACGACCACCGCCGACGGTTTCGCGAGCAGCGCCAACACGAACAACGTCGCGGCGAGGACATCGTCGCGCGGCCGGCGAACGTCCTTCGCGTACACGCACAGCGCGCCCAAGCCGAACAGGGCGGCGAGGAGCCCGCGCTGCTCGCTGATCCAGGCGACGGACTCGACCTGCAGCGGATGCAGCGCGAAGAGGACGGCGCCCAGCGCCGCGCCGATCGGGCGAGCGCGAAGCCGCGCCAGGAGTACGACGACGAGCGCGGCGTTCGCGGCGTGCAGGAGCACGGACACCGCGTGGTAGACGCGCGGATCGGGACCGTTCGTGATCCAGGCCTCGAGCCAGAACAGCGTGTAGCTCGCCGGCACGTACAGCGCGAGGAACGGCGCGCGCCAGAAGCTCGCGAGCGACGCGAGGGTCGGCGGGTCGAGCCGCGTGTTCGCGGACACGTGCTGGTCGTCGTCCCAGACGAGGAATTCGAACGTCGTGGTGCGCGCGAAGACGGCGATCGTGAGGACGGCAATGGCCAGTGCCAGTTGGCGGACGCTGAGGCGCGCGGACCCGAGCGCTGCGGCGGCGGCGTCGGTCGAGTCCGCACCGAGGCCGCGCGACCCGCGCGAGCTCGCGGCCGGGGTGGCGCGCGGACCGTCCTGATCGCCGTGCCGATCGCCGCGGCGGTCAGCGTCGTCGTCCGCGCGTTTCATGCGACGATCGGGTCCGCGCTCGCTCGACGCGCGTCACCACCGCGCCTCACCCCTTCTTCTCGAACCGCTTCCAGCCGCGGATCGACTCCTGGAGGAACGTGACGAGTTCGGCGCGCTTCACCTTGTCCTGCAACATGGTGTCGCGATGGCGCACCGTGACCACGTCGTCCTTCAACGTGTCACCGTCGATCGTGACGCAGTAAGGGGTCCCGACCTCGTCGAGGCGCCGATAACGCCGGCCGATCGCCGCGCTCTCGTCGTAGTACGTCGTGAAGCGCGCGCGGCGTAGCTCGTTCTCGATCTCGTGCGCCTTCTCGGGCATCCCCTCCTTCTTGACGAGCGGCAGGACACCGACCGTCACGGGAGCGATCTCGGGATGCAGGTGCAGGACGACGCGCTTCTCGCCCTCGACCTCTTCCTCGTCGTAGGCGTCGATGAGGAACGTCAGCGCCGTGCGATCCACGCCGGCCGCGGGCTCGATGACCCACGGGAAGTACTTCTCCTTCGTCTCGGGGTCGAAGTAGCGCAGATCCTTGCCCGAAGCCTCCGAATGGCGCTTCAAGTCGAAGTCCGTGCGGCAGGCGATGCCCTCGAGCTCGCCCCAGCCGAACGGGTACTCGTACTCGACGTCCGTGCAGCCGGTCGAGTAGTGCGCCAGCTCGTCCGACGCGTGTTCGCGCAGGCGCAGCTTGGCCGGATCGATGCCGAAGTCCGTGTACCAAGCGTGCCGTTCCGCCCGCCAGTACTGGTACCAGTGGTCGTTCTGCGCGGGCGGGATGAAGAACTCCATCTCGGCCTGCTCGAACTCGCGGGTGCGGAACACGAAGTTCCCGGGCGTGATCTCGTTGCGGAAGCTCTTGCCGATCTGCGCGATGCCGAACGGCGGCTTCTGGCGCGAACTCTCGAGCACGTTCTTGAAGTTGAGAAAGATGCCCTGCGCCGTCTCGGGCCGCAGGTAGGCGACCGAGCCCGCGCCCTCGAGCGCGCCGACGTTCGTCTTGAACATCAGGTTGAACGCGCGCGCCTCGGTGAGTTCGCCGCCACACTCGCCCGGCCGCTTGCTCGGGCGCTCGGGGCAGCTCGCATCGGCGAGCTTGTCCGCGCGGAAGCGCCCCTTGCACTTCTTGCAGTCGACCATCGGGTCGGTGAAGCCGGCCACGTGCCCCGACGTTTCCCACGTCTTCGGGTTCTGGATGATCGCCGAGTCGAGACCGACCATGTCGTCGCGCAGCGTGACCATGCGCGTCCACCAGGCCTCTTTGACGCGCCGCTTGAGCTCGACGCCGAGCGGGCCGTAGTCGTAGGTGTTCCCGATGCCCCCGTAGATCTCGGAAGCCTGGAACACGAATCCGCGGCGTTTGCAAAGGGACACGATCGTGTCCATGAAGCGCGTGTCTTTGGTCGTCGTCATGTCGTCTAGGCTCGCTCGCGCCGCGCTGCGCCGTGCTCGTCATCGACGCCGGCCCCGTATCCAGGGCCGTCCGGCGAGCACGTAGCGGACCGCGTGGGGCGCGGAAGGGTAGCGCGCGAACGCGGCGCCCGCGACGGGTCTACTTCTTGGGAGCTGCGCGTTCGGCTTCGGCGGTCAGGTCGGACGCGAGCCGTGCGAGCTCCGCGAAGGGCCGATTGCGCGCACGGATCACGCCCTGCGCGTCCACCAGGATCGTCGCGGTCGGCACCCGGCGCGCGAAGAGGGTCAGGAGGTAGGGGTGGCTCGATCCCTGGAGCAGTCCAGTGCGCCAAGTCACGCCCAGCTTCTCGAAGGTTGCGCGCGCCGTCGCGATCGTCGTCCGGCTCCTGCACAGGCCGACGAGGTCGAACGGCCGGCCGGCGAGGCTCGCGGCCAACTGCGCGCGTTCCGGGGCGAGCGCGCCGAACTCCGAATCGAAGGCGTCGAACACGTCGATCACGAGGACGCGCCCGCGGTATCCCGAGAGAACGAGCTCGAGGTCCTCGAGATCCTTCAACGCCCATTCGGACGTGCGCGAGTCGGGCAGCGGCGCGCCGGGCATCACCGCGCGCACGTCGCTGGCCAGCGCCGCGGCCTTCTCGACGAGCCCGACCATGTCCTTGTGCTTCTGGACGATCGCGTCGAGAGCCTCGAGCGCGAGGAGGAACTCGGACTCCGACCCTTCGATCAGGCGCGTCTGTGCTTCGATCCAGTAAGCCTGCGCACGCGCTTCGGGGCTCGGCGAGAGCTCGATGACCGCCCGCGTGAAGGGCAGCGGTGCGAGCGCGACGAGTTCGGTGGCATCGCCCGCGGTCGCGTTGACGGATCCGAGTATCCACGGTGCTTCACCGCCGCTCACGCGCACGGCCAGTCCGAGGAGACGCATGCGGATGCGGCCCCAACTCGGATCGCGGAGCGGGTAGTAGCGTCCGAGATCGCGCGACAGGCTCGACAGCGCCAGCTCGGGCCCGAGCTTCTCGGCCTGGACGAAGCCCGGGTACAGGCTCTCCACCCACGACTTCGCCGCGAGGAACTGCGTAGCGGCGAGCGGTTCGAAGCGGGCGCGAAAGGCATGCAGCGGATTCGGCGGCCATTCGGTCAGCGGACGGCCGGCTGTGTGGAGCTCGGCGGCGGTGTCGAGCCAAGCGGTCATCGCCTGCACGAAGTCGCGCTGCACGTCGATGTTCAACATCTCCGCGGCGTCACGGCCCGCGCGCGTCGCCGGGAAAGCCAGCACAACCGATTGCTGCAGCTCGACCGCACGCGCGCGAAGGGCGACGTCGGTGTTCCGCCCGCGATCGGAGACGAGCAAGGCCTGCTCCAGGAGCGCGCGCGCCTGCACCTCGGGATTCGTCGAGCCGTCGGCGATGCGATCGAGGTGGTGCAGCGACTTGTCGGCTCCGAAGACGGCCGACTGGGTCTTCAGCGCGGTGATCGGCGCGAACAGGGCGGTCGATTCCGCGCAGCAGGCGAGCAAGGCGTCGAGCTCGCGCTCCAGCACCGCGAGCCGTCGCGCGGGATCCGTCACGCCTTCGGCGAGATGTTCGCACAGCCACTGGCGCGCGCGCACGCTGCCTTTCTGCGCCAGCGCTTCCATACGCGGCCAGATCTGCGTGGCCGGGTGCGAGGTCGGCGCGACGCCGTGCCCGCCCGCCGCGTCGACGCGGGCCTGGTCGTAGATCTGGAGGTCCGACTTGTAGCGCGCCTCGACCTCGGCGAACGCGGGATCGTCGGTCGTCGCGGGGACGGCGCCGCGCTGCGCCCGCGCGGGCCCCTGCGCGGGGACGGGGACGAGCAAGCACAGGAGCGCGACGAGAGGCAGTGTGGTCATGCGTGGGATCCAGGTCGCAACAGCTTCGGGGTGACACTAACGGGGCGCGGGGCCCTTCGCCGCGCGCATCTCGTCCAGGAGGGTCTTCACGGCTCGGCTGAGGTCCTCGCCGTGGAGGTCTACGAACCGCACCGCTCCGTGCGCGTCGAGTACGTACACGGTCGGATAACGTTGGACGCCCCAGCTCGTCGGCCAATCGGCGCTCGTGCCGCCCGTCCAGGCGTTGCGCCAGGTCACGCCGGCAGCGCGCGCCCGGCGCTGGAACTCCGCAAGGTCGGTGTCGGTCGCGACGCCGACCAGCGCGAAGGGATCGTTCGCGTGTCGCGCCGCGAGTTCCTTCAAGTGCGGAAGATTCTTCAGGCAGTAGCCGCACCAAAAGCCCCAAAAATCGAGCACCAGCACCCGGCCGCGGTACTCCGCGAGGCTCAACGGTTTCCCGTCCGTGTCCAGAGCTCGGACGTCGGGCGGCGTCTTGCCCAGCGCCAGGTGCTCGACTTGGAACAGGCGTCCCTGCGCTTTCGCACCGGCCGGCGTGTCGGCGTGCTTCTCCGCCAGCTCGCGCACGACCAGGGCGTGCTCCGCGCGCGAAGCCGCGTCCGTGCGCGTGGCGAGCAGTGCCGAACGCCCCGCGAGCGCCGATGCGCGCGTCGACTTCGCCGTGGTCCCGTCCGCGAGCGCACGCAACAGGTCGTCGGCGCGCTCGAACCCGATCCCGCCCGGCGCTCCGTCGGCCTGGATCCAGCGCGCGACGTCGCTCATCCAGGGCAGATCGGGATGGATCACGACGAGGCGCGCGTAGATGTCGTTCTTGCGAACGGCCACTTCCGCGGCAGAAATGCCCAATTGTCCCAACGCGGTGAGACACCAGCGCAACGCGTCGGGCTGGTCCTGCTGGGCGAGCTCGTCGAAACGCGCGTAGTAGGCGACGTTCGGGTGAGGCGGCCACTGGTCGCGCGCGACGCCGCGCTGCTGGAGCCCGGCGACTTCGGCCTGGAAGCCGGCGATGGCGCTGCGCAGCTCGGACGCAGAGCGGTCGAACGCGCCTTCGAGGCGCGCCGCTTCGGCGACCTTGGCGACCTTGGCGGCCGCGGCAGCCTGAGCGTCGGGAGTGGCGGAAGGGACCGGTGCGACGGGAGCGACGTCGGGAGCGCGACTACCCGCGGTTTGCGCCGACGTGAGCGAGTCCGCCGCGCAGACCGGCGCGAGCACCGGTGCGAGTGCGAGTACCGGTGCGAGCACCCGCGCGCGCAACGCTCCCGCGCCGACACGTGCGGGAACTCCTGCGGGATCGGTGGATGCGGAATTCGTCTTCAAGCTGTTTGGGATGCGCGGGACGAAGTCCCGAGTCACTCACTATATCGGTCTCGGAGCCCGCTCTAGACTGTGGGGTCGATCCGGAGGCCTGAAGGAATCCGGATGACCTCACCCTGCGGACGAACGACGTGCCGAAACCCGCCGCCCTGGATCCCCACCCGATCGATACGCGCAGCCTCGACTCTCCGCGGACGGCAGAGGTGCCGTTCGAGCGCCGCGAGAGCGCGGCCCGCGCCGGTCCGCGCGCGGCCGAGATCGAGCGCGTCGCCGCGCGCGTCGAGGACGGCCTGCGCATCTCGCCCGAGGAAGGGCTGCTGCTGCACGATCACGCCGACCTCGCGACGCTCGGCCGCCTCGCCGATCTCGTGCGCGTGCGGAAGCACCCCGAAGGGCGCGTCACGTACATCGTCGACCGCAACCTGAACCCGACGAACGTCTGCATCACCGACTGCGGGTTCTGCGCGTTCTACCGCCGCCCGAAGCACGCGGAGTCCTACGTGCTCCCGCGCGAAGTGATCCACCAGAAGCTGGACGAGCTCCGGGAGCTCGGCGGACGGCAGGTCCTCATGCAGGGCGGCCACCATCCGTATCTGAAGAGCGACTGGTGGTGCGATCTCCTGGCCGATCTCCGCGAGCGCTACCCGGAGATCAACCTGCACGCGCTCTCCGCGCCCGAACTCGACCACCTGTCGCGGATCGAGAAGCGCCCGGTGGAGCTCGTGATCGCGGACCTGATGGCCGCCGGACTGGGCAGCGTGCCCGGCGCCGGCGCCGAGATCCTCGTCGAGCGCGTGCGCCGGATCATCGCGCCCAAGAAGACCTCCACCGACCGCTGGCTCGAGGTCCACCGGCGCGTGCACGAAGCCGGTCTGCGCAGCTCGGCCACGATGATGTTCGCGCACGTCGAGATAAGCGCGGAACGCGTCGAACACCTCGAGCGCCTGCGCGCGCTGCAGGACGAAACCGGCGGCTTCACCGCGTTCGCGTGCTGGACGATGCAGCCCGACGGCGTGCCCGAGCAGGAGCTCTATCCCGAGCGCGCGACGCCCGGCACGTACTTGCGCGTGCAGGCTCTGTCGCGCATCTACCTCGACAACTTCGACAACGTGCAGACGAGCTACGTCACGCAGGGCTTGAAGATGGCGCAGATCACGCTGCGTTTCGGCTGCAACGATTTCGGCGGGACGATGATGGAGGAGAACGTCGTGTCGGCCGCGGGCTGCATGAACCTGTCCCCCATCGAAGCGCTCGAGCACCAGATCGTGCGCGCGGGCTTCGCGCCGCGGCGCCGCAATTCGTGGTACGGGATCGAGGACGAACGTCACGATGGCCCGCGCGGCCCGGCGTCGCGCGAGCAGGCCGCAGCGCTCGCGACCGGCGCTCTGCGCGGAGGAGTGCGCGCGTGAGCACGGACACCACTGCTTTCGCCGGCGCGAACGTTCTCGAAGCCGCGAGCTCGTCCGCACCGATCTCGCCCACCTTGTTGCGCCGCGCCGCGCGCGCTGGTCTCGCCGACATCGCCGCGAAGATCTCCGCCGGCACGCGCTTGAGCACGGACGACGGCCTGCGCCTCTACGAGGCCGACCTGCACGTCGTCGGCGCGCTGGCGAACCACGTGCGCGAGCGCCTGCACGGCGACCTCGCGTTCTTCAACGTCAACCAGCACGTCAACTACACGAACATCTGCAACAAGCTGTGCAGGTTTTGCGCGTTCCAGCGCCTGCCGAACCAGCCCGGCGCGTACGTGATGTCGCCCGAGGAGGCCGCGGCGAAGATCACGGAGCAGCTCGGCATCCCCGTGACCGAAGTGCACATGGTCGCGGGCATCCACCCGAAGCTCGAGTACCAGTACTACCTCGACCTCTTGCGCGCCGTGAAGCGCGCGCGGCCTTCGATCCACGTGAAGGCCTTCACGATGGTCGAGCTCGACCAGATCGCGAAAAAGGCCAAAAAGCCGCTCGAACAGGTCCTTCCCGAGCTGATCGAAGCTGGACTCGGCTCCGTGCCCGGCGGCGGTGCCGAAGTGTTCGCCGATCGCGTGCACAAGGAGAGCTACCACCTCAAGATCTCGGGTGACGAGTGGCTCGCGATCGCGCGCAAGGTCCACCAGGCCGGCCTGCGCAGCAACTGCACGATGCTGCACGGCCACATCGAGACGAAGGCGGAGCGCATCGAGCACCTCGACCGCCTGCGCCGCTTGCAGGACGAGACGCACGGCTTTCAGACCTACATCCCGCTGTCTTTCCACCCGGCTCACACCGAGATGTCCGACGTAGCGGGCCCGACCGCGGTGGACGAGCTGCGCGAGATCGCCGTGGGCCGACTGATGCTCGACAACATCCCACACATCAAGGCCTACTGGATCCTGATGGACGTCGCGGTGGCGCAGACCGCGCTGTCGTTCGGCGCCGACGACGTGGACGGCACGGTGGTCGAGGAGAAGATCTACCACGAGGCCGGCGCCACGACGCCGCAAGAGGTGAAGCGCGAAGAGCTCGTGCGCTGGATCCGCGACGCGGGCCGCGTGCCCGTGGAGAGGGACACGCTCTACAACGTGATTTGGCGCGGGGACGCGGAATAGTCGGCACTGGCCTCGTCGCGAGTCCGAGTGCGACCAACGCCCCGGGATCCGAATCCCCGCTTCCCCGGCGCACGTAGTGGTCGCCCATTGGGGCCGATCGAGCCCCAGGGCTAGGTTCGGGACCATGCCTCTCTTGCGCATTCGTGCCGCATCCGCGATCGGGGACACGGCCCTCCGTCTCGCCTTGACCGGCGGGCCCATCGTCGAGCGCGATCTGTGCTCGGTCGTGACTGGGCCGAGCTTCGCATCGCTGCGAACGAGCCCGGCCGCGTTCTCGCGCGTGCGAGTCGAGAGCGGATCGGTATGCTGGCCGAATGGCGCGGACATCTGTCCCGACGTCCTCAACTGGGGCGGCAGTCCGCCTACGGACGGATCGGCGGCGCACCTGCGGATCCCAGCGCGGGACCCGCGTCGGGCTGAGCAGTAGGTCAGCTTGGCCCCAGACCGGCGCCACTCGCACAGCGCCAATAGCACAGCGCCACTCGCACAGCGCCAATCGCACAAGCCCTCGATCCCCCACGGCGCAATCCAAGTGAAGCGGTTCCTCTTCGTCCTGATCGCGCTGATCGTCGCCTTCGTGGGCTGGCGCCTCGCGACGTGGCCGGGACTCGAGCCCGAGGTCGAGCTCGCAGCGTCAATGCAGCCCGCGCGGCTCGTCGCGGAGCAGCTGCCCGTGCTCGAGGCGCAGCGCGACCAAGACGTCCGCAGCGCCGTCGCGACCGACGGGGACGCGCCAGCGCGCGCGACCACCGGCGTGCTCGCGGATCGCGAACTCGTCTTGGAAGCACGCTGCGTCGACCTGGACGGGAATCCGCTTGCGGGCGTCGAGGTCGTCGCCTCGCAGGCTGGGCTCGAATCCTCGGGCGAATCGGACGAGGACGGACGCGTGCGCATCGAACGCAACGTCGCATGGGTCGATTGGGCGCTCTCGATCGAGTCGTTCGTGCTCGGGCGCAAGCGACGGTCGGTCGAGCTCTTCGAAGAGGGCCAGATGCAGGTGCGCGTCGTCGCGCATCGCTCGGGATACGCGGCGGCGGAGACTTGGCCGCAGATGATCCTGGGCGAGGTCGTCCAGGCGGGCGAGCTCGTACTCGTCCCCGCCGGCTCGCTCGCGGGACGCGTGGTCGACTCGTCGGGACTCCCCGTCGCCGGCGCGAGCGTCGGTGTCGGAGTCGTGCGGCTCGCACAAGCGCCGCGACCCGAAGTCGCGCGCAGATCGGATCCGCGGCGGATCGAGACCGCGACCGACGAGTCCGGGCGCTTCCTCTTCGAGGACGCGGCCGCCGGAGTCGTCGTGCTCGACGCGCGCGATTCGACGGGGCGCAGCGGTGAACTGCGGCGCGTCGATGTGCGCGCGGGAGAATCCACGGAGGTGGAGATCGTCCTCGCGGCCTCTTCGCCGCCGCCGTCGATCCACGGCCGCGTGATTTCGTCCGCGGGCGATCCTGTCGCACGCGCGGTCGTGATCGCGCGCAGCGTCGGAGCGGGCAGCGCGTACCAGGTGCGCCTCACCAGCGACGAGCGCGGCGCGTTCCTCCTCCCTCCGTCGGGAGATGGACATGTCTCCGTCGAAGCGTGGGATTCGCACGGAGCACACGGTTTCGCTCGGGCCGAGGACGTTGCACCGGGGACGGACGATCTCGTCCTGCGCCTCGACGAGGTGCGCACGCTCGCGCTCGACGTCGTGCGCGCGGACGGCGCCGAGCTCGGCGATTTCAGCGCCACGGTGTACGTGCAACAGGCAGAGGGACGTTTCGACCGCGGATTCGTGGCACTCACGAGAGGCATCGAGTCCGCGAACATCCAGTACACGAACCTCGACGTCGAAGGCGGACGGACCGGGCCGCATCCGGTCGCGATCCCGCGCGCTCCCTTCGCCGTGCGCGTCGCGAGTTCGGGTCTGCACCCACAGACGCTCGGGCCTTTCGAACCCGATCGAGCGCCCGAGGTCGTGCGCGTCGAGCTCACCCAGGTGCGCACGCTGCGCGGTCGCGTGCTGCGCGACGGTGGACCTGTGGCCGGCGCGCAGGTGAAGTGCTGCGTGCCGCTCCCCCGGGGAGAGACTTGGCTGCGCGATGGGTTCCCGAGCCGTTTCCTCGTCGCGCCGCCCTTCACGCGCACCGACCGCGAGGGCCGTTTCGCGCTCCATTTCGAGCTTCCGGACGGCACCCGCCTGCGCGCGGAAGCGCCGGGATCGGCGCCAACCGAGACCGCTCCGATCGTGTACGACGGCGCCAGCACTCCGATCGAGGTCGAGATCGTGCTCTCGCGCGGCGGCGACCTCGAGGGCCACGTCGTCGTCGACGTCGGTCGAGATCCCGCGGGCATCATCGTCGGACTCACGCGCGGCGACGGCAACGCGCGCACGCAGCGCACCGACCGCCACGGCCGCTTCCGCTTCGAGTACCTCATGCCGGGAGCGTGGTTCGTTCACGAGCACGAGACGGAGATCCATCCGCGCATGTGGGGTACGAGCGCGCAGAGGTTCGGCCCCGAGCACGTCTGGCCGACGAACGCGCACGTCGTCGAGGGACGCACGACGTTCCTCGTGCTCGATCTGCGCGAGCCTCCGCGGCTCGTCGTCGAGGGCCGCGCGCTGGCCGACGGACGCGCGCTCAGCGGTTGGAGCGCGCTGCTGCTCGCCGACGCGTATTCGACGCGGACGCTGCAGCGGGAAAGGGCGACGGCGACCGTCGGCCTGGACGGGCGCTTCGAACTGACCGTGCACGAGCCGGGCGACTACGAGCTGAGGCTCCGGCAGGACGTGGACACGGAGTTCGCGCGCACGATCCACGCCAGCTCGAGGATCGACGCGCCGCGGTCCACCTGGAACTGCGAGTTCGCGACCGGAACGCTGGCGGGGTTCGCGCCGCAGGACGGTCGTCGCCTCCACCACCAGGGGCTTACCGCGGCGGGATTGTTCGTGTGCGCGCCGATCGATCCCGACGCCGACGGCCGCTTCCGCGTCGAAGGCGTTTTGGCTGGCCCGGGCACGATCGTGGTCGAACCGGTGGACTCGGCCGAGATCGACCGCGCGCTCTGGCCCGTGCTGCGCGAGGTCGCCGTGCCGGCGGGCGGCGTGGCGGACATCGATATGCCCTGAGAGCGGGACATCGACGTGTAGAGCGAGATGGCGTCGCTCGGATACCCCGCGGTGGAGCGGCTCAGGAGTTCGTTCGACTGCGCGACGGGGGCGCGAACGGGGGCGCGAACGCGGGCGCGGACGACGCGACGGAGACGGCGAAGAGCAGCAGGATGAAGCTCACGAGACGAGAACCTTCGGCGGTCTCGGGCCGACCTCCTCATCCCCACGTGCTCTGCCGTTGCGTGCGCGGAAATGTGCGCCTCGTCCCACGCTGCAGATCCTCGTGAGCGACTTCCCAACCGCCCGGAAGCGCGTCGGATCGCCGCACGAAGCCGATCTGCGCGCGGCCGTAGGGTGCGCCGAGTCCGCCCGCGTTCAGGCACAGGCAGCGGCCCAGTTCGACGGCACCCGGCGACTCGTGGATGTGCCCGCACACCAGCACGCCGTCGTGCGCCAGAGCGCGCTCGCGGATCGCTTCGGAACCGACGTGCTCGTCGCGCGACGCCAGCAGATCGAGATCGGTACGCGCTGGCGGCGTGTGCACGAGGAGCACGTCGCACTCGGGGACTCGACGCGCGCGGATCTCGTCTTCGCCCCACTCGTAGGCGAACCCGAAACGCTGCGGCCCCGCGCCGCCGATGCCCGCGACGCGCAGGCCGGCGACGTCGAGCACGCGGCCGTCCGCGTTGCGCTCGTGCGCGAGCTCGGGCAGATCGTGGTTGCCGGGCACGAACGCGAAGGGCACGCCGCAGCTCGCGATGCGCTCGAACAGGATCTCGATCGACGCGAGGTAGCGCGCGTCGCGCTCGGGTGTGCGCCGCGCGACGTGCGCCAGATCGTGCGAGCCGAGGTCGCCCACGAGGAGGATCCCGTGCACGCGCGCCGCGACTGCGCGCTCGAGCACGCGGTCGAGCAGCCTCCAACTGGCATGGACGTCGCCGATGACGGCGAGCAGGACGTCGTGACGCATATCCATCGCGCGGCGCATCCTACGCGCAGGACCGGATGGGCTGGAGGCTCGGAGGCAGCGCTCGATCGGGAGCTCGGGATCGCCGCGGTTCGCGCGCAGAACCTCGGCCGCGACGCGCGGTTCCAAGTCCTCGAAAGCGAAACCCACGGACCCAACACATGCAGCACACCACGAAAACGCTCGTCCTCTCGTTCACGGGCTTGACCCTCCTCGCCACGCTGGCTCTCGCGCAGGGCAGCGCGGAAGGACGCGGACGCGGGGCCGAGGCGCGGCGCGATCATACTGCGCGTTTCGAGCGCGGGGAGCTGCGCGCGGAACGCTTCGACGAGGCGCGCCGGTTCGCGCGCGAGCTCGAGTTCACCGACACGCAGCGCGACCTCGCGCGGCAGGAGGCGCAGGCTCTCGCACCCGCGGCGCGCGCCGCGCGCGACGAGGCCCGCGCGATCCGCGACGCGGCGCGGACGCGCGCCCGGGATGGCGACGCCGCCGCGGCACGCACGGAAGCGCGCTTGCAACTCGGGTCACTGCGCGAGCGCACCCGCACGGTATTCGCGCCGCACGGCCGAGCGCTGATCCAGAGCCTCTCGCCCGAGCAGCGCGCGCGCATCGAAGCGCGGCTCGCCGCCCGCGGAAAAACGTTCGACGTCGAGCGCGCCAGCGAACGCGTCGGGCGCTGGCTGGCACGTCCGCACGCCGAGAAGCGCCACGGAAACGCCACGCGCCATGCTCGCTGAGCCCGCGCGCAGGGTTCGCGGCTGAACGCGCCATAGGCTCGGGGCAGCGCGGCTTCGCGCGCGTAGCGGGCATTGCGGCGCGCACTCGAGCGCGCATCCACGCTGCCGCAGAGCCGCGACGTCAGCGCTGGCGCGTGAGCGCGAACTCCCACACGTCGAGCGGCGGCGCGCGCGCGACGAGATGCAGGACTTCAGGGCGTGTCGGGTGCGCGATCTCGAGCGCGCGCGCGTGCAGCGCGACGCTCGCATCGGGCAAGGCCTCACGCGCGCCGTACTTGAGGTCTCCGAGGAGCGGACACCCGAGCGTCGACGCCGCCACGCGCAACTGGTGCGGACGGCCCGTTTGGGGCTCGAACTGCAGCAAAAAACGCCCGGCGCGCTGCTCCACCACGGTCCAGTGCGTGACCGCGCGCTGCGCGCCGTCCTCACCCTCGCGCACCACGCGCACGACGTTGCGCGCCTCGTCCTTCGCGAGCCAGTGGTCGACGACGCCGGAGTCCGCGCCCGGGCGGCGCGAAGCGACGCCCCAGTAGTGCTTCAGCGCGCTGCGTTCGCGGAACGATTCCGACAAGCGGCTCGCGCCCTTCGATGTCCGCGCGAACACGACGACGCCCGACACGGGTCGGTCGAGCCTGTGCACGAGGCCGAGGTAGACCTCACCCGGCTTCGCGTATTCGATCCGCACCCATTCGCGCGCGAGGTCGAGCAGGCTCGCGTCGCCGCTCGCGTCCGGCGCGACGGGCAATCCGGCAGGTTTCGCGACGGCCAGCACGTGGTTGTCCACGTGGAGGACGTCGAGCGCCGGTTTCAACGCTCGATCCCGCGCGACCAGCGCGCGCAGAATCCGGCGGGCAGCCGGCGTCCGTCGGCACCTTCCTCGGGCAGGGCCAGCTCGCCGGCCTCGAGTTCGCCCGGCCCGAACGAACCGAGCAGGTTCTCGAGCGCGAGCGGCGAACATCCGATCGCGTACGTGGAGAGGACGGCCAGTGCGCGCGCCTCGACGAGCTCGCGCGCAGCCTCGACGAGCGGCGCGATACCCTCTTCGAAACGCCACGTCTCCCCCTTCGGCCCGCGGCCGAAGTGCGGCGGATCGAGCAGCAGCACGTGGTACTTGCTCCCGCGGCGCACTTCGCGGCGCGCGTAGGCCAGCGCGTCGTCGAGCACCCAGCGCACGGCGTCCTCCGCCAGGCCCGACGCCGCGGCGTTCTCGCGCGCCCAGGACAGCGACGTCTTCGACGCGTCGACGTGCGTGACGTCGTAGCCCGACTTCGCGGCGACGATGCTGGCCGCGCCCGTGTATCCGAACAAGTCGAGCATCCGCGGCCGTTCGACTCCGAAGTGCGCGCGCAGCTCCGCGAGCAGGCGCCAGTTCGTCGCCTGCTCGGGGAAGAGCCCGACGTGCTTGAACGGCGTCGGCCGGATGCGAAAGCGACACGCGTCGAACGTCACGTCCCAGACGGGCTTCTCGCCGCGCGCGCGTGGATCGGCGCCGCGGCGCGCTTCCCAGCGTCCGCCGCGATCGCTCTCGCGCACGAACGCGAGGTCGGCGCGATCCCATTCCGAGCTCGGGAGCCGCGGCTTCCACAGAGCCTGCGGATCCGGTCTGCGCAGCACGACGCCGCCGAAGCGCTCGAGCTTCTCGGCGTCGCCGCTGTCGAGCAGCGCGTGGTCGGGGAACGGAACGTTGGGCAGGACGGAGGAACGCACGCGGGCCGCAGGATAGGGACCGGCGGCCCGTTCGTCGCTCACTCGCGCCGCGGTCCGATCAGCCCCGTCCGTCGATGAGGTTCCCGAGGCCGCCGAGCAGCGACCCTTCTTCCTTGCGTCCACCCGTCTGCGGCGCCGCGGCGTGGATGCGGTCGGCCAGACGCGACAACGGCAGCGACTGGAGCCAGATGCGGCCCGGCCCCTTGAGCGTGGCGAAGAAGATGCCCTCGCCACCGAACAGCGCCGTCTTGATGCCGCCGACGAACTGGATGTCGAAGTCGACGCTGGGCTGGTACGCGACGACGCAGCCCGTGTCGACGCGCAAGGTCTCCCCCGCCACGAGGTCGAGCGCGTGCACGTGTCCGCCGGCGTGCACGAACGCGAGGCCGTCGCCCTGCAGACGCTGCATGATGAAGCCCTCCCCGCCGAACAGGCCGACGCCGATGCGCTTTTGGAACGCGATGCCGATCTGCACGCCGTGCGCGGCGCACAGGAACGAATCCTTCTGGCAGATCAGCTCGCCGCCGAGCGCGGCCAGGTCCATCGGCAGGATCTTGCCGGGGTAGGGCGCGCCGAACGCCACGCGCTCCTTCCCGCGACCCGCGCGGTTCTCGTAGACGGTCATGAACAGGCTCTCGCCCGTGAGCAAGCGCTTGCCGGCGCCGAGCAGCTTGCCCATGAAACCCTGCGTCGAAGCGCCGCCCGCGCCGAACACGGTCTCCATGCCGATGCCGCTCGTCATGTACATCATCGTGCCGGCCTCGGCGACCGCGCACTCGCCCGGGTCGAGCTCGACCTCCACGAACTGCATCTCGCTGCCGTGGATCTCGAAGTCGATGTCGTGCGCGCGACGTCCGGGAGTCCCGGGCGGCGGCGGTGCAGCGCCCGCGCCGAACGCGGACGCGAACTGCGGCACCTGACCCAGCGGCATCCAGCTCGCGAGGCCCGGGCCCCAGCACAAAGTCGCCGCGTCGGCGGTCTTCGTCTCGATCCGCGTGCGGATCTCGGTCTCGGTGATCGGTCCGATCTGGTGGCCGCCGAGGGCCAAGTACCACTGCGCTCGTGCGCTCATGAGTTCACTCTTCCGGGGGATGCGTGTTCAGGATCCGGCGATGCCGGCGACGACTTCGCGCTCGAGGTTCGACACGAGGGCGGCGTCGAGGCCGAGCGCGGCGGAGAGCTGCGTGAGCCAGGCGCGCTCGGCTGGGCTCACGCCCTCGTCGCAACGGACGATGCCGAACGCCAGACGGTAGAGGTCCTCGCGCGCGCGCGGTTCGGGGATCCCGCCGGCGAGGCGCTCGATCGGAGTCGGATGGCGCAATTCATCGCCCACGAGCGCCGCTGCGTCCGCTTCGCGCGCGATGTCGACGAGGCGACCGTACTCGGCCTCGCCCAACTCGCCATCGCAGCGCGCGGCCGCGAGCAGCACGCCCACGAGACGCCGCGCAGGTTCGATCGGCGCGCCGCCGAGCGACGTCGATACGGCGGACGAAGGCAGAGGCAGCAGAGGCAGCGGAGGCAGCGGAGGCGGCGTGCGCGGAGTCGCGGTCGGCGCGGACGGCACCACCGTCGTGCCGGCGACGACGGGCTGACCCGGCAACGAAGTCGTCGCGCCGCCGGCTCCCGAGCGCGTCCGGAAGATCTCGTACGCCGCCCAGCCCAGCGATCCGACGGTGAGCAGGGTCTTCGCGTTCCAGACGGAACCCGACGAGCCGGAGAGGAAGCGCGAGACCTTGTCGTGCTTCTTCGGACGCGCGTCGATCACGCCGCCGAGGAGCGAGGAGAGCAGCCGGGAGACATCCATGTGGGGGGGATCGGACGAGTGCGGGTCGAGCGCGGACGGGTTCGAAGAGCGCCCGACTACGCGAACGCCCGCAGCGGATTCGCGCGGATTCTAGCGTCCGGACCGGCGCGCGCCGACTGCGAGCTGACCACTCGCACAGGGGCGACGCGCACACGGGTGCCCAGGACCTCAGCGCGCGCACCGCTTCCCCCTTGCCCGCCCACGGTGTGGCGCAGCGGAACGCTCGGGTTCCCGCGCCGTTCGGTGCCAGCGCTTCGACTATCCTGCGCGCATGTTGCGCGTCGGCAGTGTCCCCTACCTCGTCGGTCGTCCGCTGGACGAAGGGCTCGAACGCGAGCACGGGATCCGGCTCGAGCGACGCGTGCCGGCCGAGCTCGTCGCGCGTCTGCGCGCCGGCGAACTCGACGTGGCGCTCGTCAGTTCGATCGAACTCTTCCGCACGGCGGGCTACCGCTACCTCGACGGGCTCGGCGTCGCGGGCGAAGGCCACGTCGGCAGCGTGCAGGTTTTCCTGCGCACGCCGATCGCGGATGTCGCGTCGCTCGCGCTCGATCCGGCGAGCCGCTCGGCGGCCACGCTCGTGCGCGTGCTCTTCGAACGCCGCATCGGCGGCGACGCGGGGTTGCCGCGCGGCGCCGTGCGCTGGATCGAGGTCGCGCCGGATGACGATCCGCGCGCCGTCCTGGCCGACGCTTGGCTGCGGATCGGCGATCCCGCCCTCCGCGAACACCTGGCCGCGGGCTCACCTCCGGTGTTCAATCCGTCGGCCGAGTGGACGGCGCGCACCGGTCTGCCCTTCGTCTTCGCGGCGTGGATCGTGCGCGGAGGCGTCGAACTCGCGCCCGAGCACTTGGCCGCGTTCACGCGCGCGCGCCGCCGCGGCCTGGAGCGCATCGACGCGCTCGCGAGCGAAGCGGCGCGCGCCTGGCAACTCCCCGAGGCTGATTGCCGGCGCTACTTGCGCGAGGAATGCCGCTACGAACCGGGTGAGCGCATGCACTCGAGCCTGACGCGTTTGCGCGATGAAGCGGCCGCGATCGGTCTCGCGCGCGCGGACCTGTCCCCCGAACCGGTGAGCCTCGCGCATGTCACCTAGAGTCCTCGACGTCGACCGCTGTCCGCATTGCAAGGGCGACCTGCCGCAGCCCGCGCCGCGCGTGTGTCCGCACTGCGCCGGATCGATCCAGCAGCGCTACGTGACGAGCGGGTGCCTCACGTCGGCGCCGAAGCTCTTCCTGCTCGGCGCGGCGCTGTGGGGCGCGCTCGCCTGGGCGCGCGACGTCGTCGCGGCGTTCGCCATCCGCTGAAGACGCCACATTCCGCGGCGCGAACGAGGCCGCGGCCGCGTTGCAATCGCGCGCGGAGTCCTCTAGACCTCAGCGACTCGGGAAGGACCGCGGAGAACGACATTGGTGACGCACGTGGAAGACTTGGAAGCAGCGCGAGCTTCGAAAGGGCTGGAAGGCGCGGGCACGCAAGCCACGCTGTTCGATGCGAGCGCGGAGGACGCGGAGTCGGGCGCGCCTGTGGGCCCTGCGAAAGAGCGCCCTGCGAAAGAGCCCGCTGCGAAAGAGCACGCTGCGAAAGAGCACGCTGCGAAAGAGCGGGCTGCGAAAGAGCGGGCTGCGAAAGAGCGCGCTACGAAGACGGGCGCTACGAAGACGGGCGCTGCGAAAGCCGGCGCGAGCTCCGCGAAAGGCGAGCTGGACGGCGCCGAGAAGAGCCCGGGCAAGAAGAAGAAGACGGCCCCGGCCGACGCCGAAGCGGGCGCCGATCCGGCCGAGCCCGCGCCGGCTGCCGCCTCCGGTGGCGACGGCCGGCGCAAGACCGCGGCCGAGATGGCCACGCGCCAGCGCGAGATCTCCGTCGCCGAGTTCTTCACGAAGAACCGCCACCTCCTGGGCTTCGACTCGCCGCTGAAGGCGCTGCTCACCGCGGTGAAGGAAGCGGTCGACAACTCGCTCGACGCCTGCGAGGAGGCCGGCATCCTGCCCGAGATCACGGTCGAACTCAGCGCGACCGGCGAGGACCGCTTCCGCATGGCGGTCGAGGACAACGGGCCCGGCATCGTGTCCGAGCAAGTCGGCAAGGTCTTCGGGAAGCTCCTGTACGGATCCAAGTTCCACAAGCTGTCGCAGTCGCGCGGACAACAGGGCATCGGCATCTCGGCCGCGGTCATGTACGGGCAGCTGACGACGGGGAAGCCCGCGCGCATCTTGTCGCGCACCGGCAAGCGCGCCGAAGCGCACGAGTTCTTCTTGTCCGTCGATACGGTGCAGAACAAGCCCGACATCCACGAGCGCTCCGTCACCGAGTGGGACAAGGATCACGGCACGCGCGTCGAGATCGAGATGGAAGCGCGCTACCAGAAGGGTCTGCGCTCCGTCGACATGTACTTGAAGCAGACGGCGATCGCGAACCCGCACCTGACGCTGCACTACGTCGACCCTGGGCTCGAGCGCGTCACGTACGAACGCAGCACGAAGGAGTTGCCGCCCGCCGTCGAGGAGATCAAGCCGCACCCGCACGGCGTCGAGCTCGGACGGTTGATCCAAATGCTGAACATGACCGCGTCGCGCACGCTGTCGGGGTTCATGCAGGAAGACTTCTCGCGCGTCGGACCCAAGGTCGCGCTCGACATCTGCAAGGCCGCGAAAGTGTCGGAGAAAGCACATCCGAGCCGCATCGCGCGCGAGGAAGCCTCCGCGCTGCACGCTGCCATCCAGAAGGCGAAGATCATGGCGCCGAGCACGGCCTGCATCGCGCCGATCGGGGAGGAACTCGTGCTCCTCGGCCTGCGCAAGGAGGTCGAAGCCGACTTCTACTACGCGAACTCGCGCTCGCCCGCGGTCTACCGCGGCAACCCGTTCGTGATCGAGGTCGGCGTCGCCTACGGCAAGCCGGGCGGCGTCGGTCTCGACGTCACCGACGAGGGCCGCATCGTGAAGCGCGACAAAGACAAGTCGGCCGCCGCGGTCGAGGACCTCGTGGGCGCCGCCGACGAACCGATCCGCGTGCTGCGCTTCGCGAACCGCGTACCGTTGCTGCACCAGCAGGCGGCCTGCGCGATCACGAAGTGCGTGATCCAGACCGAGTGGCGCCGCTACGGCATGCAGCAACCGCGCGGCGCGCTGCCGATCGGCTCGATGGCCGTGTTCGTGCACATCGCCAGCGTCTGGGTGCCGTTCACCAGCGAATCGAAGGAAGCCATCGCCGGATATCCCGAGATCCAGCGCGAGATCAAGCTCGGCCTGCAGGAGTGCGGCCGTCGCCTCGGCACGTACATCAGGAAGGGCAAGCGCTTGAAGGCCGAGTTCGAGAAGCGCGGCTACATCGAGAAGTACATCCCCCACATCGGGATCGCGCTGCAGGAGATCCTCGACCTCTCGAACGAGGAGCGCGACGGCACCGTGAAGACGCTCGAGGACGTGCTGCAGAAGAGCCGCAAGTTCTAGCCGCGATCCGGCTACTCGTCGGCGCGCGGAATCGTAGGGAACTCGGCCACGGTTGGCCGCCGTTCGACCATGCTCGCGAGCCCGATTCCGTTCGGCGACGGACTGCGCTGCGTCCGCGGCAACTGGAAGCGGCTCTACACGACGAAGGCTGTGAACGGGTCGCTCGGTGCCGAGCGCGTCCCAACCCTCCGTGTCGGCGCGCTCCGCGCAACTTGGCGCTGTGTCGGTCCGGGTCCGGCTCGTCGTGAATCGCGCAGCGTCCGTCCGGAGGTCTGGACTGGTCCGGTCCGCGCTTCCCAATTCCCTGACGGTCGGCGCTCCGTAACGTGGAACCCGGCGAGGCGGGAAATCGTCCAAAAATCCGGACCGTTCCTTCATTCCGCCTTGACGGATGGGTACTGCCCAAGGACTCTTCAGGGGAGTCCTCCTCGGTGTCCCTCCCTCGGGACACCTGTATCCCCGTTTCCACCGCCCCTGGCGTGTCCAGAGTCGCGGCACTTCACCTCAGGAACCATGAAAATTTCCACCTCGATCGCTCTCCTCTGTCTCGCGAGCCTCGCGAGCGCCCAAACCAAGGGCCCGTCCCCGGTCAAGGACCCGAACCAGGGCGGCTACTTCCCGCCCCCGGGCGGCACGTCCTTCCTCGTGGTCGGCGGCTCCGACAACTGCGCCAACGCATCCACGGCGGACGCGATCAGCGGTAACGGCACCTTCGCGGTGACGACTGTCGGCGCGACCAACGGCACGCCGGACGCGGTCGGATGCGTCAACACCCAGCTCGACGTCTGGTTCTTCTGGACGGCGGGCGCCACTGGCAGCGCGACCCTCTCGCTGTGCGGCGGCGCGACGGCCGACACGGTCGTGACGGTGTGGCCCAACAACGCCGCTGGCGCCTGCCCGACGGGCACGACGTCCATCGCCTGCAACGACGACTTCTGCGGGCTCCAGTCGCAGGTCACGTTCCCCGCGGTCTCGGGCACGTCCTACTTCTTCCAGCTCGGCGCGTTCGGCTCGGCGACCACCTACTCCGGCACGTTTGCGATCAACATCGCCCCGCCGCCGCCCCCGGTGATCAACGACAGCTGCGCCATGCCGATCGCCTTCAACGGCCCGAGCATCCAGGCGTTCGACCTGACCGGTGCGACGACGGGCACCGAGGGTCAGGCTGAGGCGATCTGCCTCTTCTTCACCTTTACTTCGATCGTCCGCGACGCGTGGTGGTCCTACACCGCCACGTCGAACGGCACCGCGACGGTCCAGACCTGCGCGATGCTCACCAGCGGCACCGACACGAAGATCGCCGTCTACAACGGCTCGGGCTGCCCGACCGCCGCGGCGATCGCCTGCGTGGACGACTCCTGCGCACTCATGACGTCCGTTTCGTTCCCGATCGTGTGCGGCCAGACCTACACGATCCAGCTCGGCGGCTACGCGTACACCACGCCGCAGAACCTGGTCGGCATGTTCAACCTGACGGAAGCCGGCACGGCTTGCGGCCCGGTCACGACGCCCTACTGCTTCGGTGACGGCACGGGCACGGCCTGCCCGTGCGGCAACACCGGCGCGGCCGGCAACGGTTGCGCGAACTCGCTGAACGCGAACGGCGGCAACCTGACCTCGACGGGCAATCCGAGCATCAGCGCGGATACGTTCGTCCTCCAGGGTTCGGGCATGCCGAACAGCTCGGTGCTGTACTTCCAAGGCACGTCGCAGATCTCCGTCGCCTTCGGTGACGGCCTGCGCTGCGCCGGCGGAACGGTCATCCGTCTCGGCACGAAGAACAACGTGGGCGGCGCGAGCGCCTACCCGACGGGCGCCGACACGCTGATCTCGATCCGCGGTCTGAACGTGGCCGGCAACGTGCGCACGTACCAGGCCTGGTACCGCAACGCGGCGGCCTTCTGCACGCCCTCGACGTTCAACCTGACGAACGGCCTCGAGGCGACCTGGACGCCGTGATCCGCGTCGGACGGTGCCGCCCCGCGTCGGGGCGGTGCTGACCGCCAATGGAGCGGGGTCGGTCCGAGAGGACCGGCCCCGCTCTGCTTGAGGTGGGAGCGCAGATGGCGTCGGTGGACACGTCGGTCGAAGCTCGGTCGAAGCTCGGTCGAAGCTCCGTCGAAGCTCCGTCGAAGCTCCGTCGAAGCTCGGTCGAAGCTCGATCGAAGCTCGATCGAAGCTGGACATCGCTGCCGATCGGTCCCGCAGTCATCGACCCTGCTCGCGCGCTAATCAGCACCACACGTTCACGGCCGGTGAGCCACAAACCCGCCAAAAAAAACGAGCTACGCTAGCGGGGTAAACAGGGGTCGCCGACAGACATTCTGGGGGATTTTTCATTCTGACGCTCCCCGCCGCCCACGTTTCCGATACGCTCGAACTGGCGTTGTGCGGGGCCGGGTTCCAAGCACGAAACGTGCTCCGGGTCGGCACATGCGCCAAGGGTCGATCCACTCTCCGATTCGAGATGCTCCCCATGAGACTCCCCCTTTTGACAGCCGCCCTCCTGGTCGGCTCTCCCCTGGGTCTTGCCTTCGCGCAAGTCCCCACAGCCCAGTCCTCGGGCCAAGTGCCCGCGGTCAAGGCGCCCCTCAAGACCCCGCCGGCCAAGGTCGTCGGCAACCCCACGCCCCAGACCCTCACCTCGAGCCTCGTCGGCGGCTCGGACAACTGCGCGTCCGCGGCAGCGAACGACTCGATCGTCGGCGTCGGCACGTTCGCGGTCAACAACACCGGCGCCACCAGCGGCGCTCCGATCGGCTCCTGCGGTCTGATGGGTCGCGACGTGTGGTTCTACTGGACCGCGACGTCGAACGGCAACGCGTTCATCAGCACGTGCGGTGGCGTCAGCGGCGACTCCGTCATCGCTGTCTGGAACGACGGCGCTCCCGCCGGATCCTGCCCGACGACGCAGGTCCTGTGCCTGGACGACTTCTGCGGCCTGCAGACGCAAGTCAGCTTCCCGGTCACGGCCGGCCAGAAGTTCTTCATCGAGATCGGCGGCTACAACTCGCAGACGTTCAGCGGCACGTTCAACATCTCGATCCCGGTGCCGCCCGCGAACGACAACTGCGCGACCCCGACGATCATCGCGGGCTCGGGCCCGCACGCCTTCGACAACACCGTGGCCTCCACGGGCGTCCAAGGTCAGAACGAAGGGATCTGCACGTTCTTCGGATCGCCGGCGATCAACAACGACGTCTGGTACAGGTGGACGTCGGGCTTCACGGGCACCGCGCGCATCGAGACGTGCGGTTCGTTCATCGACACCAAGATCGCGGCCTACGCCGGCGCGGGTTGCCCCGCCGGTGCGGCGCTCGGCTGCAACGACGACGCTTGCGGGCTCCAGACCCGAACGGACTTCTCGGTCGTGGCCGGCGGCGTCTACACGATCCAAGTCGGTCTCTACCCCTTCACCCAATCGGGTGGCTCGTCCTCGTTCACGATCAACCCATTCGTGCCGGCGGTGAACGACAACTGCCTGACGCCGACGGTGGTCGTGGGCAACGGTCCGCACCTGTTCGACAACTCGATCGCCACCACGGGCACCCAAGGTCAAGGCGAAGCCCTATGCTTCGCCTTCGGCACGTCGGCCCTCAACAACGACATCTGGTACACGTGGACGGCCACGGCGACCTCGACGTTCGAAGTGAGCCTCTGCGGCAGCACGACGTTCGACTCGCGCGTCGCGGTGTACGCCGGTGTCGGTTGCCCGGCCCCCGGCTCCGCGCTGGCTTGCAACGACGACTTCTGCGGCCTGGTCAGCACGACCTGCTTCAGCGCCGTCGCCGGCCAGCAGTACACGATCCAGATCGGTGCCTACAGCGCGGCTGGCCTCGGCACGGGTGACTTCGTCTTCACGCCGACGGCTCCGCCCAGCGGCGGATGCGCGCCGACGGACGACGGCACGAGCGAGAACGCCCTCGGATGGACCGTGGGCGGCACGCTGGTGTGGATGACGGGCTTCGGCGCCCCGGCGCAGTCGGCGACCGTCTCCTCGGTCGAGACGACGTACGCCACGCCGCTCTTCCCGGGTGGCTACATCCCCCAAGGCAACGTCACCGTCGCGGTCTGGGACGACCCGAACGACGACGGCAACCCGAACGACCTCGTCTTGCTCGGAACGGGCACGGCCGTCGTCAACCCGGGTTCGATCGACTCGGACGTGTTCCAGACGATCACGCTGACCTCGCCGGTCATCGCGAACGGCGTCTTCTTCGTCGGCGCGGCGGTCACCCACAACCAGGGTGAGTTCGTCGCTCCGATCGACCAAGGCGCGGGCGGCGGCAGCGCGTGCGGCAGCGGTCCGGGCTCGTGGTTCTTCGGTGCGAACGCTCCGACGGTCGACCTGACGAACCCGAGCGGCAACCAGTACCCGCCCGCCACGCTGGCGAGCGCGCTGGGCACGAACGGCAACTGGCTCGTGCGTCCGAACTGTGGTCCGGGCTCGACCGGCACGGCTTACTGCTTCGGCGACGGCACGGGCACGGCCTGCCCGTGCGGCAACACCGGCGCGGCCGGCAACGGTTGCGCGAGCTCGGTGAACGTGAACGGCGCAAACCTCGCCGCGACGGGCTCCGCCGTCGTCGGTGCGGACACCGTCGTCCTCGTCGGCACGGGCATGTCCAACAGCTCGGTGCTGTACTTCCAAGGCACGTCGCAGATCTCGATCGTCTTCGGTGACGGTCTGCGCTGCGCCGGCGGTACGGTCATCCGCCTCGGCACGAAGACGAACGTGGCGGGCGCGAGCCAGTACCCGGGCCCGGGGAACCAGTCGGTCTCCGTCCGCGGCATGGTGCCGTCGGGCGCGACGCGCAGCTACCAGGCTTGGTACCGCAACTCCGCGGCGTTCTGCACGCCCTCGACGTTCAACCTGACGAACGGGTTGTCGATCACCTGGCAGTGATGAAGCACGCGTGACGTCGGTCGCCACGCACGTGGCGAGCTGACGCGACGAGAGGCGGCTCCGCGCAAGCGGGGTCGCCTTTCTGCATTCCAGGTCTTTCTCGGCGGCGTGGGGCGCACGTGACGAGAGCGACTCCGCGCGCTCGAGCGACGGAGTGCCGTATTGGATTCCTGCCCAGAAATCCTCGGCGGAGGCTTCACTCCGCTTGGATTCGGCCGGTAGGTCGTCGCCCGAAACCGCGCGTACCTTTAGCCTGCTGACGCGCAAGCCGGTCGCCGATGGAGCGGTCGAAGCGGCGCGCGCCGGCCCCACTTCGCCCAGGGCCACCGAATCCGTCCCGCTCGCGCGAGAGACCAGCGAGACCATGCGCCACGCTTCGACCGCGTCCATCCGGGCCTTCAGCGCTTGTTGCCTGTTCGCCGCTTCCGCCGCGGCGCAAGGTGCGCTCACCTCCCGCGCGTCGGATGCAGCGACAGGTCCGGGCCTCGAAAGGACAGCGAAGAGCGCGGTGACGAAGGACTACGAGAAGGGCACGTTGCCCACGACACCGGTCGCGCCGCGCGCGCTCGTGCAGAGCTCCGCGCTCGTCGGCGGCTCGGACAGCTGCGCCGCGCCCGACCTGATCGCGGGAGCTGGGCCGTTCTTGTTCGACAACACGACCGCCACCACCGGCCCCGAGGGGCAGAACCAAGCCTTGTGCTCGTTTTTCGGCTCCACCGCGCTCAACCGCGACGTGTGGTTTCGCTGGACGGCGAACTTCACCGGCACTGCGGAGCTCGTCGCGTGCAATCCGCCCGTCGACACGAAGATCGCCGTGTACGCCGGGTCGGGTTGTCCGACGGCGCCCGCGCTGTCTTGCAACGACGACTACTGCGGCCCGCTCGGGCTGCAGAGCCGGGTCGTGTTCCCGGCGTCGACCGGTGAGACCTACCTCGTGCAGGTCGGGCTCTACCCGTACACCTTCGCGGGCGGTCAGGGGAACTTCACGATCCAGGCCGCATCGGCGCCACCGAACGACGCGTGCGGCGCGGCGACCGTGATCAGCGGCCTCGGATCGTTCTCGTTCGACAACGGGTTCGCGACGAGCGGCGCCGAAGGCCAGGGTGAATCGGCCTGCAACTTCTTCGGCTCGACGGCGATGGTGCAGGACGTGTGGTACCGCTGGACTTCGACCGTAACGGGCACAGTGATCGTCGACACGTGCGGCGGATCGATCGACACGAAGCTCGCCGTGTACGGCGGTGGCGGCTGCCCCGTGTCCCCCGCGATCGGTTGCAACGACGACGACTGCAATCTCCAGAGCCGCGTCGTGCTCCAGGCCGTGTCGGGCTCGGTGTACACGTTCCAACTCGGGCTGTATCCGTTCGGCGCGAACGGAGGCGCGGGCACGTTCCGCGTCTCGCTCCCGGCGACGAACGATACGTGCGCGGCTCCCGCAACTCTCTTCGGGACGGGATCGTTCCCGTTCGACAACGCGCTCGCTTCGACCGGCGCCGAAGGACAGGGCAACGCGAACTGCCTCGAGTGGGGCTCGACGGCCATCGCGAACGACGTGTGGTTCAGGTGGACTTCTCCGTTCAGTGGCAGCGCATCGATTTCGTCGTGCAATCAGGCAGTGGACACGAAGATCGCCGTGTACGCCGGTCCGGGGTGTCCCGTGGCTCCCGCCCAGGCCTGCAACGACGACGCGTGCGGCGCCATCGGCTACCAGAGCCGCGTGGTCTTCCCCGTCACCGCCGGCGCGGCCTACACGCTCCAGGTCGGCACGTATCCGCTGGGCGGTGGAGCGCCAGGCGGATCGGGAACGCTCCAGATCCAGAGCGTGACGCCTCCGGCGAACGACGCGTGCTCATCCTCCGCGCCGATCTCGGGCGCCGGTCCGCACAGCTTCGACGTCACGCTGGCCACGACGGGCATGCAGGGACAAGACGAGGGCGCGTGCACGTTCTTCGGCAACACCGCGATCGCGAACGACCTGTGGTTCCGCTGGACGGCGAACGTCTCGGGCACGACGGAGCTCTCGTTGTGCGGCGGACCCGGGCTCGACTCGAAGGTCGCGGTGTACGAGGGCGCCAACTGCCCCACCAGCCCGGCGCTCGCGTGCAACGACGACCGCTGCTTCCTGACGAGCGCGCTGTGCTTCCCCGCGCTCGCGGGTCAGACGTACACGATCCAAGTCGGCCTCTATCCGAACGGCGGCGCCGCGCCGGGCCCGGGCTCGTTCACGCTCTTGCCGGTTCAGCCGGGGACGACGAACGACGACTGCGCGCTGGCGTCGGCGATCGCGGGACTCGGCCCCCACTTCTTCGACACGAGCTCGGCGACGACGGGTTGCGCTGGTCAGGACAACTTGATCTGCAGCTTCGAGGGGATCAGCGGGATCGGCGACGATCTCTGGTTCACGTGGCTCGCGCCGTCGAGCGCGCGCTACGAAATTTCGACGTGCGGGACCGCCGGCGGACAGGACGGCAAGATCGCCGTCTATCCCGGCGCGGGTTGTCCGCAAGGATCGCCGGTCGGCTGCGACGACGACGGTTGCGGACTTTTCGCCGGCGAAGCGCGCGCGTGCTTCGACGCGATCGCGGGTCAGGCGTACACGATCCAGGTCGGCACGTATCCCGGTGCGCCCGGCGGACCGGGCGCGTTCACGCTCGCCACGATCACCGTTCCGCCGGGTTGTCGCCACGACAACGGGACGAGCGAGGATGCGCTCGGATTCACGGCGAACGCATCGCTGGGTTGGCTGCAACGATTCGGAGACGTGGGCACGAGCACGAGCGTGACGGCGATTTCCACGGCATTCGGCAGCCCCGCTCTGGCGGGTTTCGCGCCGATCGTCGGCGCGCCGATCACGGCCGCGCTGTGGGACGATCCGAACGACGACGGTGATCCGAGCGACGCGGTGCTCCTGGCTCAGGTCGCGGGCGTCGTCACGAACCGCGCGAACGACGCTTTCGACCGCTTCGCGTTCGGTGCGCCGGTGCAGGTCTCCGGCGTGTTCTTCGTCGGCATCGTCGCGAGCGTCACGCCGAATCAGCGCGCGGCCCCGCTCGACGAAGACGGCTGTCCGGCGGGTTCCGTCGGCCGGGCTTTCGCCGTAGCGCAAGTGAACGGCGCCTTCGACTTCGTGGACTTGAGCGCGAACTCGTTCCCGCCGGCCGACCTCGACACGCTGGGCATCCCGGGCGTGTGGCTCTTGCGCGCGGACTGCGCCGGCGCGACCGGAGCCGCCTACTGCTTCGGCGACGGCAGCGGCACGGCGTGCCCGTGCGGGAACACCGGAGCCACGGGTCGCGGCTGTCCGAGTTCCGTGAACGCGCTGGGCGCCCGCCTCCAAGCGCTCGGCAACCCGGTGGTCGGCGCGGACACGGTCGTGCTCGCCGGCTCGGGGATGTCGAATTCGTTCGCGCTGTACTTCCAGGGCACGTCGCAGGTCTCGCTCGTCTTCGGCGACGGCTTGCGCTGCGCGGGCGGGAGCGTGTTGCGCCTGGGCACGAAGTCGAACACGAGCGGCGCGAGCCAGTACCCCGGCGCGGGCGATCCGCCGGTGTCGGTGCGCGGATTGGTGCCCGCGGGAGCCACGCGGCATTACCAGGTCTGGTACCGCAACGCGGCGGTGTTCTGCACGAGCGCGACCTTCAACCTCTCGAACGGGTTGACGCTCTCCTGGCAGTGACGCGCGCGGGACGTGGGCTCGCACCGCGCTTCCCCGTCGTTGACTCGGGCGCCGCCGGCCTCTATCTGGAGCGCACACCACGAGGAGAGGCATGGCCGACAAGAAGAAGAAGGACGAGGAGCCCAAGAAGGTGCGCAAGGCGCCGCGGAAGCTCGACGCCCTCGACACGAAGACGCTGAAGTTGATCGAGTCGACCGCGCTGCGCGTGCGGACGAACATCGACTCCCGCATCCTCCCCGAGCTGAAGTTCCCGACGCGCGCGCTGTCCAACGTCCGCTACGACACGAAGGTGGGCTACTTCGAGCTCGGGCGCGGCCGGAAAGCGCGGCACCTGAGCGTCAACACGGTCAAGACCTTCGCGCAGACGCTGCGCCTCATGGCGATCGCGAAGGACATGGTCGAGAACGACGACTTCGCCACGAAGCGGGAGGCGTACTACGTCTCGAAGAACTGGGGCGAGTGCAAGTTCGACGACCAACCGGAGTCGGACACGGTGCTCGACGACATCGAGGCGCTGGCGTCGCTCGACGGCCTCTCGCGCGAGCAACTGCGCTTCTATCCCGAGGAGCACGGCGGCTCCGTCGCGGGCGAGCTCGTCGTGATCGACCGCGATTCCGAGACGGGCGCCGAGATCCGGATCGACTGCACGAACTTCGGTTCGGGCTCGTACTCGATCCCGCACTCCGTCGAGCACCTGAAGTTCGAGACGAAGGCTGCGTTCATCCTCGCGATCGAGACCGGCGGGATGTTCCAGCGCTTGAACAACCACAAGTACTGGAAGACGGCGAACTGCATCCTGGTCGAGACGGCCGGCGTCCCGACGCGCGCTACGCGACGGTTCGTGCGACGCCTCGCGGACGAGAAGAAGATCCCGGTCTACGCCTTCGTCGACTGCGATCCGTACGGCATCGCGAACATCTACCGCACGCTGAAGGTCGGATCGGGCAACGCGGCGCACATCAACCGCTTCTTCTGCGTGCCGCAGGCGCAGTACTTGGGCGTCACGCCACAGGACATCCACGACTTCAAGCTGCAGGACGCCACGCACCCGCTGCAGGAAGTGGACATCAAGCGCGCCAAGGACGCGCTCAAGAACGACCCGTTCTTCATGGCGCACAAGCCTTGGATCAAGGCGATCGAGACGATGCTCTCGATGGGCGTGCGCGCGGAGCAGCAGGCACTCGCGAAGTGGGGTCTCAACTTCGTGATCGAGGAGTACCTGCCGCGCAAGCTCAAGAACGTGAAGGGCTTCCTGCCCTGATCGATCGGCCAGCACACGAGCACTCGACCGCGCGCACGGTGGGTCGGTCGGTACACCCAGCGCGCAGGCGAGCGGGCCGCGTCGAGATCGACGCGGCCCGCTTGGCGAACGGCGCGGCGGACCGACGCCCGTGAGGAGCACGAGCGCTGCGCCGTGGAAGCGGCGCGGTCAGGTCCGAGAGCGCGTAGGCTCGAACTCCTCCGACGCTGTCAGCCGGGCGCGCCGGCTTTCGCGAGCTTCCGCGATTCCTTGGACTTCTTCCGGGCTTCCGGCTGCGCGTCCTTCTTCGCGGTCGAGTCGTCCTTGCTCGACTTGAGGGCCGCGGACTCCGACTTCTTCTGCGCCGATTTCACGGCTTTCGCCGCCTTCTCGGCCGCACGCTCGAGCTCCTTCGCTTCACTGCGGGCGACGCGCGCGCGCGCGATCGTGCGCTCGATCTGTTCTTCGTGCACGCGGTCGTGACCGGCGCCGCCGAGCACGATTTGGAGCAGCGACAGCTCGCCGCGTTCCGCGTGCACGCCGATGCGTGACCAGGCGTTCTCGGGCAGACGATCGAGGAGGTGTACGTTGGCCGCGCGCGCGGCGACCCACACGTCGAAGAGGTCCTCGAGCGACGACCGATCGATGCCGAGGTTCGCCATGAAGCGCTTCTCGTCGTACGCCGGGAGCAGCGGTCGATCCTCGGCCGCGACGAAGCGCACGCGCGCTCCGAAGACGAACTCGTTGTCGGCTAGGTGACCGATCACCTCGTGCACCGACCACGTCGCGGGATCGGCTTTCCACGAGAGCTCGCGGCCCTTCGCGTGCTTCAAGAGCTTGCGCAAACGTTTCGGAGTCTTGCGCAGCACGTGCAGCGGGTCGGCACTGTCGAGCGCCTTCACATAGCGCTCGGGTGCATTCGTCTTGTTGGGCGTATTCGTCATGGTGTCGGTTCCTCGGGGGGAAGCGCGCAGGATAGCCGCGCGACGTCAGCGCGGCACGCGCGCTCGTCAACGCGTGTAAAGATCGATGGCGCTCTCGACCGCGCGCCGGCACACCGCGCAGAAGGGCACGGGATTGCGCGTGAACATGATGCAGTCCACCGCGGGGCGATACAGACCCTTCGCTTCGTACAGCGCGCCTTCGAACGCGCCGGTGCGCCCGAACCACGGCTCGGCGCGCAAGAACGGGCCCGACGTCCGCAGCGCCTCGCGCATCAGCGCTTCGTTCTCGTCCTCCGTGGCGCCGGCCGAGATCAGCTGCTGTCGACGCGCCTGGTACGCCACATCGCTCGCATCGTATTCGCCCTGCCGCCACGGCGTGGGCAACGGCGTCTCCGCCGCGACGAGATCGCGCCACTTGAGCTGCGCCGGGTCGAGCAGCGCCGTCGCGTTCGGCTCCCACGGCTCGCTCCCCGCTGCGTGAAAGCTCTCGTACGCCACTTGCGAGGTGTAGTACTCGTCGGCGAGCCCGGCGAACGAGTGGCCGAGCTCGTGGACGAAGACGTACTCCGCCGGTTCCGTGTCGGCCGTGACGGTGGTCCACAAGCCGTAGATGCCGCCGCCGCCGTACTTGCGCTCGTCGATCACGATCGCGAGCGCGTCGTAGGGCGCCTGCGCGGCGAGCTCGCGCAGAGTCCGGTCCGCGTACGTCAGCACGTAGCGATCGCTGTCGAACGCGTTGAACGAACACTCGAGCGCCGAGTCGCGCCAGATCCCCTTGCGCGGATTGCTGATGCCGGCGCCCGGTCCCACACTGGGAACGAAGAGCGCGCGCACGGAGACGTCCGCGGCGCGCGACTTCCACGGCTCCGTGTCGAAGAGCGCGTCGACGAGACGCCGCGCATCGCTCTCGAACTTCGCTTCGCGTTCGGCGGTGTAGCCCTCGGCGACGAGGAGCAGATCGACCTGCGTCGCCGGATCGCCCTGCACGTGGAGATCGATCACGCGACCCGCTCGCGGAATCGGCGCGCGATCCACGAAGCGCGACGCCGGGTCGACTTCGCCGCGCCAAAACTCGCGTAACGCGCCGTCGAGCCCGCGCTTCTCGAGGCTCAGCGTCGCGGGAGCGCGCGGTTCGGGAAAGCGCTGCGATTCCTGGAACGAACGCCACGTCGTCTTCGCCGGACCCGTCGTGTCCCACTCGCCGTAGATGCTGCAAAAACCGCGCGACCAGAGCAGCGCGCCCGATTCGCGGTCGCGCACGAGGAAGCGGTAGAGGCCGAAGCCGGTCGGATCCTCGAGCACGGTGGCACTTCCCGCCCACGGGCCCTCGACACGGAAGCCGTGCGAGGCGATGTGCTCCTCGCCAGCGGTGCCGACGTGGTCGTAGTCGAAGCGCAGCGTCGCACCCGTGAAACGAGCGTCGAGGCGCGCGGCACGATCGTCGGGTCGGACGGAATCCGCGGTCGAGGAACAGGCGGCCAGCAGGAGGACGAGCGCGAGGAGTCGGACCATGCGACGAGCGTACGCCGAGTGCGATCCGGCGACCACGCGGCGCAGATCGGGCGGTCCGCCTTCTCGCGCGCGTCGAAACCGGAAGTCCGTTCGAAACGCGCGGAAGAGAGCCGCGCGAGCGTGCGCCAGAACGCGTGCGCCAGAACGCGTGTGCCAGAACGCGTGTGCCCGAACGAGAGCTTCAGACCTCGCGCGTCGCCGGCTCGAGCACGGCCGGCGCGTTCGGCACGAGGAAGAAGCGCGCGACTTTCACGTCGAACGGCAAGCCGTCGTCGCGCTCGAACTGGAACGTCCCCTCCATCGTGCCCCACGTCGTCGTGAGCGGGCACGAGCTGAAGTACTCGAACCGCTCGCCGGGCGCGAGGTCGGGATAGCGGCCCACGACGCCGGGCCCGCGCACTTCGCGCAGCTCGTTGTTCGAGTCGAGGATCTTCCAGTGACGCGAGCGCAGCTTCGCCCGGCGCGTCCCCTCGTTCGCCATGCGGATGCGGTAGACGTAGAGGTAGTGGCGCTGATCGGGCTCGGACTTGTCCGGCAGGAACTGCGCGGCGGCCTCGATGCGGATGCCCTCGGTGACCACCGAAGATGAAGGATTGGAGCCCATGACCTGAAAAATGGTACGGGCCGGGTGCGGTTCCGATCAAGGACGAGCCGCGTGAGGTAGGCTCCAGGCAGCATGCAACAGCACGGAGAACTACGCGTCGTCGCCGAGGGCGGTCTGGATCATCTGCGGCGCCTGAAGGGCGCGTTGGCGGAGGCCGGTATCGCCGCTGAAATCGTCTCACCACCGAAGGAGAAATGCAGTTCCTGAGGGACGAAGCTGTGGCTCGCGGTCGCGGGCCCGGATGAGCTCGGCGCAACCGCGTACATCGAGGAGAGCTGGCTCTCGGAGCTCGATCCGCGCGCGCGGAAGTCGGCCGAGACGGTGATCGACCTGGATGCGGATCGGCTCACGTGCCCGGCCTGCCTGACGGAGTTCGCGAAAGGACCGCGCGCGTGTCCGTCGTGCAAGTTGAGGCTTTACTGAGAGCGCGACGCCCGGAGCGCCGGCACAAGTAACGCGCGCGCCCGTCGTGCCAGCCCCACGCGCGTCCATCATGACGACTGCCCCGAGGCCCCCGCACCCTCCTCCCCCAACGAAGCGCGCGCGTGCCCCGGTGTCCCGGTCGCACGCGCGCGTCGTTCAAACACGCTGTCTCAAGCTCTCACGACACGCGTTCCTTGTATTCCATCGTGGCCGTGTCGATCCGCACCTTGTCGCCGATGTTGATCACCATGCCGACCTTGACGGTCAGGCCGTTGTCGAGGACCGCGTCCTTCAGCCCGTTCTGCACACCACGGATCGACGGCGTCGTCTCGACGACCTGCGCGACGATCGACTGCGGCGGGTTGACGGTCAGGAGCTTGCCCTCGACGAGCAAACCCTCGTACTGATCGGCCTTCCAGCGGAGGACGTCCTCGACCGCGGCGGCGGCGCAGCGCCACTCCTCGCCGGCGGGCGTGTAGAAGACCTCGTCGTTGCCGTCCTTGTAGCTGTGCGAGAGCGCGATGCGCTCCGTCTCCTGCGTCTCGTAGCGGTCGTCCGGCTGGGCCGTGATCTCGCTGATCCGACCGGTCATGAGGTCCTTGACGCGCATTTGGATGCGGCTGCGGCGGTCGCTCTTCCAGATGTTCCACTCGACGACCGTGCAGGGCTTGCCCTGGTACAGAACGAGCATCCCCTTACGCATCTCGTTCGCGTTCAGCTGACTCATCGCGATTCCCTGTCTCGTTCTCTCTGCGTGTCGAATTCGGCCAGTTTGGAGGGGAGAAAGGTACTCGCGGCCCGCGGGGCATGCAAAGCCCGGGACCCAGGATCGAGCGGGATCCGACGCGAGCGCGCGAGTACGCTCGCGCTCGCATGACGACGGCGACGAAGGAGCGGAATCCGGGCCGACGCGCGATCTTCGCGATCGCCGCTTTCGCCCTGGCTGGATTCCTTGCGCACTGCGCGGGCGCGCCGCCGGATCCGCGTCCGATCGACGCCGACGCGAACTCGTTCTCGGCCGAGCGCGCGCGCGCGAGCCTCGTGCGAATGCTGGGTGACGAAGCCCCGCATCCCGTCGGTTCCGCAGCGCACGCGCTCGTGCTCGAGCGGCTGCTCGACGAGTTGCGCGCGATCGGCGTAGAACCGTCCGTGCAGGAGTCACTCGTCGCCGGACGCGGCGGCATCGTCACGCGTGTGCGCAACGTCGTCGCGACGATCCCGGGCACGCGCGCCGGACCGTCCATCGCGATCGCCGCGCATCACGATTCCGTCGCGGCCGGACCGGGCGCGTCCGACGACGGAGCGGGCGTCGCAGCAGCGATCGAGTGCGTGCGCGCGATCCAGGCCGGCAAGCCGCTCGCGCACACGCTCGTTTTTCTCGTGACCGACGGTGAAGAAGTCGATCTCTCGGGCGCCAGCGCGTTCGTGCGCGAGCATCCGCTGGCGCGCGACATCCGCGCCGTGGTGAACCTCGAAGCGCGCGGCACCGAGGGACTCGCCCACCTGTTCCAGACCGGACCGGGCGTCGGTGAAGCGCTGGCGCGCTTCGGTTCGATCGCCGATCGACCGACGACGTCTTCGATCGCGGCGCTCGTGTACGACAAGCTGCCCAACGACACGGATCTCACCGTGTTCCTGCGCGCGGGTTGGACGGGCCTGAACTTCGCCTTCATCGGCGGATTCCGGCGCTACCACACGCCGCTCGACGATCTGGCGCACCTCGACGTGCGAAGCCTCCAGCACCTGGGCGAAGGAGCCTTGGCCGGACTGCGCGCGCTCGACGCGCTCGATCTCACGATCCCGCACGCCGACCGCGGCGAGCGCGTCTGGCACGACGTGCTCGGTCGCTTCGTGATCGGCTGGCCGCGCGCGTGGAGCGCGTCGCTCGCCGTGCTGGCGCTCGCGTCCCTGCTCGCCGCCGCGTGGCGCGCGGCGCGTGCAGCGCCGCGGCTCGCGCGCGCCGACATGATCTGGGGCGCGGCCGCCGTCACGCTCGGGATCACCGCGTCGGCGCTCCTCGTCTTCGGCTTCGCTGCCGCGCAATCGCGCTGGCACGACGCCGCCGATCCGTGGTTCGCCGCGCTCGACCCGTGGAGCGCCGCGTGCCTCGTGCTGGCTCTACTCGGCGCGGTGCTCGGATGCGCGCTGCCGCCCGCGCGTCGCGCGCGACCCGCGCACGTCTACCTCGGCGCGTGGCTTACGTGCGCTCTCGTCGGCGTCGTCGCCGCTCTGATCGAGCCGGCCGCGTGCCTGCTCTTCGTCGCGCCGGCGCTCGTCGCGGGCGTGGCGGGATGGTTCGTGAGCGCGAGCGCGACGACAGCGCGGCTCGTCGCCGTCGTACTCGTGTCCTTCGCCGCGCTGGCCGCGATCTGGCTGCCTTTCCTGCGGGGCGTCCAAGAAGCGCTGGGTTTCTCGGCCGGATTCGTGCCCGGCGCGCTGGCGGGCGCAGTCGCGGCAGCACTCGCGCCGCTCTTCCTCGAGACCTCACGGCGTGTGCTGGCGGCGCTCACCGCGTCGGCGGTGCTGGCGTTCGTCGCGCTGGCGCTGCTTCCCGATCGCACGGCGAGCGCGCCGATCTGGACCAACACCGTACACGTGCAGACGGAGGACGCGGCCGACTGGGCTTTCGCCACGTACGGCGCCGAGTTGCCGCCGCCTTTGCGCGCGGAAGACGGCCGGCTCGAGCGACTGGTGCCTTGGGCGCGCTGGATCCCGACGACTCACGTGACCACCGCGCCGCGCCATGCGGAGCCCGCGCCGCGCGCCGAGGTCACCGTGCTCGAGACGAGCGACATCCACCGACGCCTGCGCCTGAAGCTCACGTCGCCGCGCGGCGCGACGACGTTCGTGCTCGGGTTCCCGGAAGGCGCGGTCGAAGTCGCCGGCATCCGCTCGGGAGATTTCGGTCTGCAGGGCCGCTCGCCGCAAAGTTCGCCGCTGACGTTCGTGGGCATCGGGCCCGAGGGCGTCGAGATCGAGCTCGTACAACTCGACCGCGGGGACTGGCGCTTCCATCTGGCCGACGCGTGTTCGGGCTGGCCGGTCGAACTCGCCGCGCCGTTCGCGCCGGATCCGACGCGCGTGCCGCGCGGACGCGGCGACGTGTCGATCGTGGCGACGACGTTCGCGCCCTGACACGCAACGCGCGCGCACCAGCGCGAGCGGAAGAGCGCTGACGGAAGCGGGCGCGCTCGTTCGATGCGTGTAACCCCTACGGCTCGGCAGGGTACTCCAGGCGGACCTGCTCCCCAGCGGCTCCCCCATCCTGCGCTCGCCACCGTCGGCGTGCGTGGAGTCGGGGCATTTCCGAAAGGAACGATTTCCGATGGGTGAATCGCGGGTTTTCCGACCGTTCGACTTCCTGGCGCGCGCCGCGCGCAACTCGCCGTGGGTCTTGATCGCCGTCGCGGCGCACGTGCTCGTGCTGGCCGGCGCGGCGATCTTCTACACGGCTCACCACGAGCCGCCGCGCGAGGACGTGACCGTGATCCGGCTCACGGAGACGCAAACCGCCGCCGAGAAGCCCGAGCTCCCGGAGGTGGATCCGATCCGCACCGCCATCCCCAAGGAGTTCGAGGCGGATCTCTCCACCGAGGATCGCTGGGTCGTGGACATGGCCCCGCCCGAGGACCTGACGGTCGAATCCGGCGAGCCGGACAGCGACTTCCAGGGCGGAGACACCGGAGGCACGGCGATCGGCGTCGGCCAGGACGGCATCCGCGCGACCAGGCCCTCGCCGCGCAGCCCGCTCGAGCCGGGCCTCGGCACCCCGCGCGGAGAGCCCAAGGACCGCGCTCAGGTCCAGACCGAGGTCGCCGTGCTCGAAGGCCTGCGCTGGCTCGCTCGCCACCAGAACGAGGACGGCTCGTGGTCGCCCGCGACCTTGAACGAGATTTGCCCCTGCGACGACCCGGCCTACAACCCGAAGAAGCCCTACGGTCGGCAGTACGACACGGGCCTGACGAGCCTGGCGCTCTTGGCCTTCCTGGGCGCGGGCCACACGCACGAATCGAAGCTCGATCTCGTGGACACGGCGCAAGGCAAGCGCCACAAGATCGGCGGAATCGTCAAGAAGGGCCTGCAGTGGCTGGTCTCGCGCCAGAGCCCAGATGGCTCGTTCTCGCCCGACCGCGCGTTCCTCTACAACGAGGCGCTGGCAGCGATGGCCGTGTCCGAGGCCTACGGACTGACGCAGGCGCGCTACTGGCGCGAGCCAGCCCAGCGCGGGCTCGACTTCCTCCAGCGCGCGCAGCGTCCGAGCCCGACCGGCTCGGGACTGTGGGGTTGGCGCTACGCCTCGCGGATGGACATCGATCAGTTCCACCGCGGCGCGGGCAGCCTGGACGCCGAGCAACAGAAGGACCTCTACGACTCCGACACCTCGGTGACCGGCTGGGCGATCATGGCGCTCAAGTCGGGGCAGTTGAGCGGCCTCACGGTCGCGCGCGAGTCGCTGGCCGGCGGCGTCGCGTTCGCCGGTCATGTCACGCAGCTCGGCCCGGACGGCAAGCCCACGGGGCTCGCCGGGTACCTCGACGCGCAGGGCGCGGGCGCCAAGGTCACCGGCCCGAACGACCAGTTCGCGTACCACCCGGGCTCGATCTCGGCCCTGGCGATGTGCATCCGCATCTTCGCCGACCACGATGCCGACGATCCGTTCTTGAAGCCGGCCGCCGAGCAGATCGTCAAGGACCTGCCGGCCGTGTCCAAGGACGGGCTCTCGGTCGACTACTACTACTGGTACTACGCCTCGCTGGCCCTGAACCAGGTGGACGGGCCCGACGCGCCCAAGCGCAGCGGCAAGTACTGGCCGGCCTGGAACAAGGCCATGGTCGACGCGCTGCTCGGCCTGCAATCCAAGGCCGGGAAATCGTGCGCGACGGGCGGGTGGATGGCGCCCGATCGCTGGTCGCTCGACCACGGCGGGCCCCTCTACGCGACGGCGCTCAACGTGCTGACCCTCGAGGTTTACTACCGCTACGCCAACGCCTTCGGCGGGGCCAAGCGCTTCTGAGGGTGCCCGAAGAACGGGGAAAGCGCGCTCTCAGGTTCTCGCATCGCCGATGCCCTGGCGCATCGCCCGTGCAATCTTCACGGGTTCCTCGTGGGGTGAGCCGGCCCGCCTCGAGCGCGGGCCGGATCCAAGTCCCCGGTCGGTCCGCGAGCGGGCCCCGATCGGACCGACCGGGGGCGCGGAGCGGTCGGACCGAACGGTCGGGACGCGGCCGACGGTCGGGATCGGCTGCGCGAAAGCTGCAGCGAGTCGTGCGAGAGCGCACTCGCGCCGTTGCCCGTCCGTCGGAATCGGGTAACATCCCGCCCCCTAGCAGGTAGTGGGAGCGCTGGACCGGGCTTCGGACACCCCCGCGTGGGTGGACCGGCCGGTCGTGGAACTCCCCGCTCTGGGAAACCACGATCGGGGCTCGCGACGCGCGCTGCGCGTCCAGCTCGAACGAAAAGCTCACGAGCCCTTCACGAGACCGCTCAAGCACCGAGGCGAAGAACGATGGCGGAGTCCAGGGGAATGAACCCGGTCGAGTTCGTGCGCAATGCTGCCCGCAACTCCCCCTGGGTGATGATCGCGGTCGCACTGCACCTGATCATCATCGCCGGCGCGGCGATCTTCTACACGGCGGTCCACACACCGCCGAAGCTCGACGACAACACGACGATCCAGATCTCGAAGCCGCGCGCGGCGGATGAGGAGATCATCCTCCCGCCCGAAGTGATCGACCGGAAGGCGATCCCGAAGAACGAAGAGGCCGAGCTCGTCAGCATCGAGGAAGACGTCTACATCCCGACCACGGAGACGGTCCCCGAGGACCTCTTCCAGGATCGCGGTGACCCGACCGCCGACGCGACCGGCGGCACGACGGGCGGCACCGCGATCGGCGTGGGCACCGTCGGTCACGCCGGCCTGCGTCCGACGCCGTTCGGCGGGCGCAAGCTCGGGACCGGGCCGCGCAAGGGTCGACCGGGCGGCCCGACGCAGGGCACCGAGCGCGCCGTGCTCGACGGTCTACGCTGGTTGGCGCGCCACCAGAACGAAGATGGCTCGTGGTCGCCCGCGACCCTGAATCAGGTCTGCCCCTGTGACGAACCGGCCTACAACCCGAAGAAGCCCTACCTGAACCACTACGACACGGGGCTCACGGGCATGGCGCTCCTGTGCTTCCTGGGCGCGGGTTTCAGCCACGAGTCGAAGCAAGTCCTCGTCGATACGTCGATGGGCAAGCGCTACAAGATCGGCGAGATCGTGAAGAAGGGCCTGCAGTGGCTGATGAAGAGCCAGAACCAGGACGGGTCGTTCAGCAAGGACCGCGTGTTCATGTACAACGAGTCCCTGGCAGCCATGGCGGTCACCGAGGCTTACGGTCTGACCCAGGCCCGTTTCTGGCGTGAACCGGCCCAGAAGGCGCTCAACTTCATCCAGGCCGCGCAACGTCCGAGCCCGCAGGGCACGGGGCTGTGGGGCTGGCGCTATGCCTCGCGCCAGGAGATCGAGCAGTTCCACCGCGGCGCCGGCAGCCAGGACGCCGAGCAGCTCAAGGAGCTCTACGACTCCGACACGTCGGTGACCGCTTGGGCGATCATGGCGCTCAAGTCGGGCATCCTCTCGGGACTCGAGGTCAAGGACGAGAACATGGAGGGCGGCATGGCGTTCTCGAACCACGTCATCCAGCTCGGCGGTGACGGCAAGGCGACGGGCCTCGTTGGCTACCTCGATGCCAAGGGCGCGGGCGTCAAGGTCACTGGGCCGCACGACCATTACGTCTACCACCCGGCCGTCATGTCGGCCCTGGGCATGTGCCTGCGCATCTTCTCGCAGCACGACCCGGACGATCCGTTCCTGCGCGTCGCGGCCGACCAGATCATCAAGGACCTGCCGACGATCTCGAAGGACAAGCTCTCGATCGACTACTACTACTGGTACTACGCTTCGCTGGCGCTGAACCAGGTCGACGGCCCGGACGCCCCCAAGAAGACGAACAAGCACTGGGGCCCCTGGAACAAGGCGATGGTCGACGCCCTGCTCGAGCTCCAGGACAAGAAGGAGCGCAACTGCACGAACGGCGGTTGGATGGAGCTCGACCGCTGGTCGTTCGACCACGGCGGCCCGCTCTACACGACGGCGATCAACGTGCTGACCCTCGAGGTCTACTACCGCTACGAGAACGCCTTCGGCGCGGTGAAGATCCCGAGCAAGAAGAAGGCCGCTGCTCCGGCCCCCGCCGAGGACAGCGACGCGGCCAAGCAGGGAGCGAAGCAGAACTGACCGACGGTTCGCCTGCTGCACGAAGCCGCGCCGGAATCGGCGCGGCTCGCGCGCGCGGCACACCACCGTCCCCCGCCGGGACGACGCTCCCCCGTTCCACGAACCCGCCCCCCGCCTCCATTTTCGACCGCACACACGCATGAGTTCGCGCTGGATCGCTGCTTCTGTTTTTTGCGCGTTCGCCACGTTGGCGCACGGCCAGAGTCCGGCCGTGCTCGGTCGCTCCGACGCCGACTACGCCAGCGCCCTGTTGCGCGGCGGGTACACGGACCTGGCGGAGAAGCTGTGCACGCTCCTCCAGACCCAGGGGAACCTCCCGCCCGAGGAGGCTGCCGCGGTCAAGGCTCTGCACCTCGATCTGCGCCTCGACCTCGCGTTGCGCGAGCCCGATGTCATCCAGCGCAAAAACGCGCTGACGACGATCCTCGAGGAGAAAGAGGACCTCGTCCGCCAGTACTCCGGACGCAAGGTCGCCGAGGACACCGGCGCCAGTCTGCCCGAGGTGTACCAGAAGCTGGGCGAGACGATCTCGCGCGCCATCCAGGAGGCCAAGGATCCTGACCTCATCCGACAGCTCCAGAAGGAGGGCAGCGACGTCTTCAAGCAGGCCGAAGCCAAGCTCGAAGCGCGCATCCGGGAGCTGACCGACCTCCGCGACGAGGCGACGACGCCCAACCCGAAGGTCGACGACGCGTTGATCGCGGCGCGCTACAACCTGCCGCGCACGCGCTACTTCCACGCCCGGCTGTACGGGAAGAGCGACACGACGACGCGCGACGTCCTCCTCGACCAGGCGATCCTCGGGTTCCAGGAGTTCGGCCTCGACTACGGCGACACGCTCTTCTACTACGAGGGCCTCATCTACGAGGGCCTCTGCTACGAGGAGCGGGAGAGCTGGGACGACGCGTTCCTGGCTTTCGACGACGCGATCGCGCTGCGCGACGGCTACGACCTCGACGCGAAGGGCGTGTACGCGGCCATGGGCCCGTACGAGGCCGACATCGTCTCGCACGGCGTGCTGCAGAAGGTGACGCTCCAGGTCGAGCGCGGCCTGACGAACGAGGCGGTCGCGGAGGCCCAGGCTTTCTTCGACACCACGCCGACTCCGGACGAAGCGCGGCACGGTCTCGCGATCCGCGAGATGCTGGCGCAGGCCTACCTCAAGGCCGGCGACGTGCGCAACGCCGGCGCGCAGGCCGACAAGCTCATCGCCGCGGACGGCCGTGGGCCGTGGGGCTCGGCCGGCCGCGCGATCCAGGCCAAGCTGCTCCAGTCCGGCGGGCCGGTGGACGCCGCCAACGTGCTGCTCATCGCCAGCGATCTCCTCGGCCGCGGCGAGATGGACCAGGCCCTGCGCATCGCCCACCAAGCGATCGAGGCGGCGGGCAAGGATGCCAAGCAAGCCGGCACCGGCGTGGACGCCTGGCTCTTGATCGGTGCCGCGTACTTGAGCCGCGACTGGGATCACGAGGCCGCGATGGCCTTCGACGCGGCGGTCGAACAGTTCGGCACGACGGACAAGACGGCCGAGGCGGTCTACCAGTCGATGCGCGCTTACTCGCGCCTCCTGAAGGCCGAGAAGAAGAACTACTACAAGACGCGCGCGGAGGAGCGGCAGAAGACGCTCGCGACCAAGTTTGGCGACCACCCGCGCGCCGCGGAGGCGCAGCTCTTCGAAGCCGACCAGTTGGTCGCCGGCGGGCAGTTGGTCGAAGCGGCCGAGTTCTACGGCCGCGTTCCGCCCAGCGCGCGCAGCTACCTCGAAGCGCAGTTCCGCGCCGGCGAGACGTACTTCCTGCACGCCGACGCACTGCTCAGGGTCGACGCCAGCCGGACCGAGGGCAAGACCTTCGCCGAGCAGGCCGAGCGTCTGATGAAGAAGGCGATGACGGAGGCCGACGCCGGGCGTGAGAAGACGCTGAACCTCGACGAGAAGAAGGCGCTCGAGAGCATCGGTCGACGCGCACGCGTGCGCATCGCGCAGCTCTACCTGAACGACCACATCGGTCGTGCGGCGGAGGTGCTGCCGCTGCTCGAGGGCTCGGACGAGCTCTTTTCCTCGAGCCCCGACATCCTGGCCTTGTTCTGGGGCTTCCGCATCGACGCGCTGCGCAAGCAGGGCAAGCTCGAGGACGCCATCGGTTTGCTCGAAGCGCTGATCCGGAAGGATCCCGAGTCCGCAGCGATCGGTCGGGCGGCGGGCGACCTCGCCACCGGGCTCGACACACGCGCCGACGAGTTGCGCGACAAGGAAAAGAAGCCGCGCGAAGCCGAGGAGATGCGGCGCAAGGCGGCCAACTTCTACGCCATCTCCGGACGCGCGCTGCTGAAGGCCGAGCCGATCAACGTCGCCGCCGTGGAACGGACCGCCGGCCGGCTTTTCACGCTCGGTCTCATCGCGAACGTGCCCGAGGGGCAGGAGAACTTCGTCGGCTGGGATGCGACGAAGAACAAGGAGAAGGCGAACTGGACGCTCGCCGCGGAACTCCTGACCAAGGCGCTGGATGCGCAGCCCGGCTACAAGATGGAGATCACGCTCGGGCGCACGTACGGATTCCTCGGTAAGTACGAAGAAGCGACGACGGTGCTGGGCGCTCTCTTCGACCGCGAGCAGATCTACGACGACACGCGCAAGACGCTCGACCGTCGCGCGTTGCAGAGCAAGCCCGACCTGTTCTACTCCTACTTCGAGTGGGGCGTCGCCGAGCACCTGGTGGCCGTCAAGTCGCAGGAGGCCGACCGCTTCCGCCGGGCGCAGCTCATCCTGTCGACGATGGTTCGAAACCTGGACGCCAACACGTCCAACTGGTGGCAGGCGAAGTACTACGAGGTCGCCAATCTGTACGCAGCGGGCAACTACACGGACGCCTGCTTCCTCATGAACGACACCGACCGCACGACCAGCGGTTTCGGCAAGGAATTCGGCCTCGACGACGACTTCACGAGGCTCAAGGACCAGCTCAAGGACAAGTGCAAGTGACGATGATCGAGACCTTCGGATTCCGTGCGGCCCGACGTGCCGCCCCCGCCTTCGTGCTCTCGACGATCTTCGTCGCCGCGAGCGCCCCGCTCCTCTCGGGGAGTGCCCTGGCGGCGACGCCCGTTCCGGCGCGCTTCGCGCTCCAGGAGACGAACCGTGACGTCGTCAACCTGAAGAACGGCCAGACCGAACTCGGCCGCGTGAAGACCGAGGACTTCACCGGCGTCGAGATCGACCCGGTGAAGGGCGAGACGAAGCGCATCCCTTGGGCCGAGATCGCCCCGAACGGCGTGATCTACGCCGACCCGTCGTGGCAGGCCGTGGCCGACATGCTCGCGGCGAGCAAGTTCGCCGAGGCCTTGCCGGCTCTCGACGAGCTGAAGGCCAACACGAAGCTCAGCGCGCCGATCAAGCAGAACGTCCTCTACTTCCAGGGCGTGGCGCTCCAGCGCGGGGGGCAAGCCGACCCGGCCGTCGCGGCTTACCGGGAACTGCTGGCCGCGTTCCCGAAGTCGCGCTACCTGATGGAGGTCGGCGAGGCCATGGTCACGATCCTCGCGGCGAAAAAGGACTACGCCGGCGCCACGAAGGCCGTGCAGGACATGGACACCGCCGCGGGCGACGGCGGCTTCAGCGCCGCCGCCGGTGTGCTCAAGGGTCGCATCTTCGAAGAGCAGAAGGACTGGGCCAAGGCCGGCGGCGCCTACCGCGTCGCGGCCGAATCGGCCAGCGTTTCGCCGGCCGTGCAGATGCAGGCCGAGTTGGGATCCGCGCGCGCGCTCGTCGCCCAGAACAAGAAGACGGACGCCGAGACCGCGCTGCGCAAGCTCGTCGCGAAGGATGGCCCGAACCACCTCATGGCCGGCGCCTGGAACGGGCTGGGCGACCTGATGCAGGAACGCGCGCGCGCCGCCAACAACGGCAAGGGCGACGCGGACCAGCTACTCGACGCGCTCTACATGTACTTGCGCGGTGTCGTCCAGTACGCGCCGCTGCCCGGTCAGCCGACGCTCGAGTACGAGCGCGCGATCGCCGGTTCGGCGAACACCTTCAAGGCGCTGAGCGAAGTCGAGACCGTCGCCGACCGCAAGCGCCTCTACGCGCAGCGCTCCGCGCAGCGCCGGGAACAGCTGAAGCGCGAGTTCCCGAACTCCCTGTTCAACTGACGCACACGACCCCTCCAACAGCGTGTACTCGAGACGCGCTGCCCCCCCCCCACTCTATCTCCAGTTCAAGGACCCCCAGACGTGATGAATCTGCGCACCAAGAAGATCCTGATCCTGGCCGCGCTTGCCTGCTTCGTGCTGGCGAGCGGCGCCCTGGCGCAAGACGACCCCTTCCACACGGCTCCCAAGAAGACCTGGTGGCAGCTCTTCCAAACGACGGGCCCGGTCGGCTGGATGATGGTCATCACGTCGATGACCGGCACCGCGTTCGTGATCGAGCACCTCGTCAACGTGCGCCGCGAGAAGATCGCGCCCACGCCGTTGGCGCAGGACCTCCAGGCGCTCATCGAAGAGGGCCAGTACGAGGAAGCGATCGAACTGTGTGACCAAGAAGGCGGCTACCTCTCGAACCTGGTCGGCTCGGCGCTGCGCATGCGCTCGGGCGGGTACCACGAGATGATCAACGCGCTCGAGCAGGCCGCCATCGAAGAGCAGTTCAAGCTCACGACGAAGGTGAGCTACCTGTCCCTGATCGGCAACATCGGACCTTTGCTGGGCCTCCTCGGCACGGTGACGGGCATGATCGCGTCGTTCCAGGTCATCGAAACGCTGAAGGCGCCGACGCCGAAGGACCTGGCGACGGGCGTGTACGAGTCGCTCGTGAACACGACGCTGGGCCTCTTCATCGGCATCGTCTTCCTGACCGCGTTCTTCCTCTACAAGAACAAGGTCACGGCGATGAGCCTCTCGATCAACCTGCAAGCGGTCGAGCTGCTCTCCAGTCTGGTCGGCAAGGACCAACCCAAGCACTGACCCGCGCACGCGAGCCTCGCCCCCGCCGAACAGCGCGCGGGGGCGAGCCGCGGCCCCCCCGCCAACGCACGCGCACCTTCACGAGGAACACGCCATGGGCAAGCACAAGCTCCCTCCGCTCAAGGAGGACGTCTCTCCGAACCTGGTGCCGATGATCGACATCATGTTCCTGCTCCTCCTGTTCTTCATGCTGGGCTCCGACATGGCCCAGCGCGAAGCCGTGGACCTGATCCTCCCGAAGGTCTCCCAGATCAAGGAGGACCAGAGCACCAATCCGACGCCGACGACCACGGTGAACATCCACCGTCAAGACGACACGGAAGTGCCGTTCCTGCCCTCGGCCGGACCCGGGCGCGATGGGGAGAAGTGGTCCGTCTCGGTGCGCGGGATCGACTTCACGCCGGACACGTTGAAGGCTCGTCTGCAGGCGGATGCCGACGAGAACCTCGAGGCCGACATCGATCCGGCGGCGCAGAGGCGCCTGTCCGGGCGCAGCCTCCTGATCCGCGCCGACCAGGGCGCACCGTTCGGCTTCATCCAGCGCGTGATCGAGGTCGCGGGCAGCGTGGGCCTCTACAAGGTCGAAGTGGCGGGTGCCGCTCCGCCTCCGCCCGGCGCCTGAGTGGCCGTGTAGTGATCGATCCCAGGGCCTCTCAGGATCTGCTTGCGCCGCTGAGCGGCGCAAGCAAAGCGCGTGAAGCAATCGAGTCCACGCGCTGTCAGATCCGAGTGGCGCGGCACGGAGGCTGAGCAGCCTCCCCAAGTCGCCGAGCGCGCTTCGCGCCCGCCCTTCCCTTACGACGTTCGAGTTCCCGAGACGGAGATACGCAAATGGCCGGTGGTGGCGAAGTCGAAGACAATCCAGTCAACCTGAACGTGGTGGCCATGGTGGACATCATCTTCTGCCTGTGCATCTTCTTCATGTGCTCCTTCAAGTTCAAACAGCTCGAAGGCAAGTTCCTCTCGTGGCTGCCCAAGGACAAGGGCAGTGGCGCCGCAACCGATCCGGGCGAGATCAAGGAGATCCGCATCGCGATGCTGTGGGACGCCGACCTGAAGAAGCCGCGGCGCATGTTCGGGCACAAGGTCGTGCCGGACGGCGAAGAGGGCATCCGCGAGCTCCGCGAGTTGATCCGGGGCGCGTACGACGACTGGCAGCGCAAGGGCAACCCGACCGTGCCGCTCATCATCGACGGTGACTTCCCCCTGCCTTGGGAAGAGGTCATGTTCATCGTGAACATCGGCAAGGAACTCGGGATGACGAACATCGAGTTCGCGATGGGACCGGGTTCGATCCCGAGCGCCAACGCCGGGAAGTGATCGCCGCGCGGAACCTTCCGCCTAACTTCCCGAGCGTAGATCGAGCGCGCGCGGTCCGGAGTACTCCGGACCGCGCGCGGTCGTTTCCAGCCCGCACCTCGCCGGACCTGACCGCACGTGGATGCGCTGCAGCCTGATCCAGACCGCGTGGGCCGAGCGCGCGCCGCGAGGAACCGTCGAGGCGGGCTGCGCTCGAGCCGACGAGCACCCCGCGCCGGATCTTTTCCGGTCCCTGATTCGGGTTCGACGCACTAGTCTCTCCCGATATGTCGACCCCGGGACCGAGCGGCGCTCCGCGCCGACCCGCCTTCCTCGAACAGGCCCAGCCCGTGCCCTTCTGGCGCTCGCCGGAATTCCTGCGCTTCGCGTTGATCGCGTTCGCGGCGCTGAGCGTGGCGGCGGTGTTTCTCTACTTCCAGCCCACGCAGCAGCGGATCTCGAATCCTCCGGCCAGCTCCACTACGGCGAGCGGCCCGACTGATCTGCCGAGCACCGCCACCCTGACGCCAGAGCAGGTCGCCAAGCGCGAAGCCTTCCTCTCGACCGCGTTCGAGGGCGCTCTGCGTGATCAGGCCGATGGAGCGCGCCTCCAGGATACCACCGGGTCGCGCAAGCTGCTCGACCAGGTAGCCAAGTTCGACGCCGCCGAATTCGCCCGGCGCGTCGAGAGCCCGTTGGATTACTCCGCCGCGCGAGCGGACCCGGCGGCCTGGCGCGGCCGATACGTGCGCCTCTCGGGCCTCTTGACGCACGTGTGGGCCGAGAAGCTCGCGCTACCCGTCGCTGGCCGCGCGACGGCCTGGCGCGGGCAGATCGGATCCGGTGAGGACTTCGGCGAGCCGACGCTTCTCGAGTTCCTCGACCGCCCCTTCCCCTCGATGAGCCTGACGAATCTGGGCATGCGCCCGGTCGAGATCGAAGGGGTCGTCTACCGGCTGGCGAGCTTCGAGAGCGAGTACCAGAACCCCAAGGGGCAGACGGTCGAGGCTGTGTGGGAGATGCCCTGGATCTTCGTCCGCAACATCCGCTTCCTCGACGACAGCCAGGCCTCGACGCATACCTTCGTGGACGAGCACCCGAGCCTGATCTTAGGGCTTCTGGCCTTTGTGATCTTCGGCGGACGGCTGCTAGTCTGGTGGATCCAGAGTCGCCGGCGCGGCCGCAGACGCATCTCCGAACAGCACGCGACCCCTGCACCTTCGAGCATCCGCGTGATGTTCGAGAACAAGCTCCGGGAGAAGGGCCTCCCCCCCGCTCCTCCCTCCCCCCCCAATCCCTGAACGACGATGGCCACGGACAACACGGACAACCCGGGCGAGCGCCCGCTGTCGATGAAGGAGCGCCTGCAGGCGCAGCGCCGAGCCGAAGCCGCGGCCCGCGAAACCTCGGTCCCCCCCGTGCCGGCCGCGAGGCCTGTCGCGCGTCCGACCCCGGCAACCACGGCGAATCCGGCTCCGGCGGCCCGACCGGCACCCGCGGCTCCGAGCGCCGCTCCCAAGTCCGCCCCGCTGGCCGCGGCTTCGCGCGTGCGCGCCCCGGCGGCCAGCCCGGCCCCGGCTCCCCGCGCGCCGCGGCGCGACGCGAAGGCGATGAGCGCCGACGTACAGCGTGAAGTCGAGTTGCTGCGCAAACGCCAGGACAAGTGGCTGATGTACGGCTGGGTCGTGGCCGGCGTGCTGATCCTCATCGCAGGCGGCGCGTACTTCTACTCGCAGGCCACGGTCACGCAGCGCGAAAAGGCGGCGGCGGCCTACGTCAAGGCGATGAACGATCTCATGACCGAGATCAGCGGCATGCCGCTCAACAGCATCGACCAGGCCCAGAAGATCATCGCGCGCGCCGAGGAGACGAAGGTCACGACGCGCATGCCCGACGGCCGACCCGATACGGGCTGGAAGGACACGCACGTTGCCGGCGTGTCGAGCAAGATCGCGGGCACCGTGGCCAAGGCCACGACCTACATCAAGAGCGAGACCACGCGCAACGAGCTCATCAACGGGTTGGCGGCCCTCGAAGCGGACGTGCGCGACGCCTCCAACAAAAAGCCCGACGAGCTGGCCGGCCTTCGCCGGCGTCTGAGCGAGTACGAGAACGGCGCGAGCGCGATCGGCGCCGAGTTCGAGACGCGCGTCGCGAAGGCCAAGATCGACCTGAACCGCGCCGTCGCGAAGCGTCTCTACGACGAGGCCAAGGTCGTCGCGGCCAAGGGTGAGGCGCGCGCCGCGCTCGTCGCCTACGCGAAGGCCGAGGACGAGATGCGCACGCTCATGGACGAGGCTTACACCAGGCGCAACGCGGACGCGATCGCGTGGATCGAGCCGCTGTACCAGGAAGTGATCACCGAGTCCGACAAGATCTCGACCGCGGCATTCACGCCCGACATCATCGAGAAAACCCCCTGGATCGACGTCATCGCGACAACGGACATCAAGGGCGCCAACGACGGCTTCAAGGGCTTCCGTCAGGAGAACGGACAGATCCAGGCGATCGGGCCCGATCCGGGTTCGAAGCGCGAGGGCATCTTTTCCGTCGGCGACCTCGAGCACTGGCGCGACTTCGTCATGGAGGTCGAGTTCATCCCGGTACGCGGACACACGAAGCTCTACTGGCGACTGGGCAAGCAGGTCCAGGCCGCTCCCGACGAGGTCCATGTGGACCTGGCCGGCACCGACGGCTACGAGCCGAACAAGACCTACTCCATCACGGCGACGTACATCGGCAGCAAGCGCACGTTCGAGTACAGCCCGAACCTCGAGGTCGAGGCGGACATCCTCGACGGGATCGGCTGGCGCAAGCAGCGCGTCGGCGCGTTCGGGTTCGTGCTCTCCGAGGGCGCGGAGTTCAAGGTCACGAAGCTGCGCGTCAAGGTGCTGCGCGGCGGCAAGGGCCGCTGATCGCCGGCCGCCCGGGGTGAATCCCCCCGGGCTCGTCACCACCGAGCCCGGAGCCCGCGCTCCAGCCCAGAACGGGACCGCCCGGAGCCTGCGCTCCGGGCGGTCGCGTTTTTGGAAGTAGGCCGCCGGGCCGCCGGAGAGCACGGCGCATAGCGAAATCGACCCGGGAGCCGCGAAGTCACGGTTCCGCGCGGTGACGAGGAATGCGTTCGCGCGCGTCAAGGCGACGCCGGTTCTTGCGCCGGCCCCCCCGGCCCGCATACAACCTTCGCCCTCGTTTGAGCTCTGTACGGAGGCCTTTGGACCGATGCTGACTCCCCTCTTCGCGGCCCTTTCGGCCCTCCCCCCCCCCGTGCTCGCGGCCGCCTCGGAGGCGGGTCACAAGAGCGAGTTCGACCTGCCGCTGCCGGACCTGTCGCAAGCCCAATTCATGGGCATCGACGGGCACACGCTGCTGACCTACGGCCTGTTCGTGTGCCTGCTCGGCATCGTCTTCGGCCTCGTGAGCTACCAGCAGCTCAGGAAGATGCCGGTCCACAGGTCGATGCTCGAGATCTCCGAGCTGATCTACGCGACCTGCAAGACGTACCTCGGCACACAGATCAAGTTCATCGCGGTCCTCCAGGTGTTCATCGGCGCGGTGATCGTGGCCTACTTCGGCTTCGTCCTGCAGAAGCCGGCGGTGGAGATCCTCACGATCCTCGCGTTCAGCGTGATCGGCATCGCGGGCAGCGTCGCGGTCGCGGCGTTCGGCATCCGCGTGAACACGTTCGCGAACTCGCGCACGGCGTTCGCCGGGCTCGCCGGCAAGCCGTTCCCGGTCTACGCGATCCCGCTCAAGGCCGGCATGAGCATCGGCATGTTGCTGATCTCAGTCGAGCTCTTGCTCATGCTGCTCGTGCTGCTCTACGTGCCGGGCGATATGGCGTTCAAGTGCTTCCTCGGCTTCGCCATCGGTGAGTCGTTGGGCGCGAGTGCCTTGCGCATCGCGGGCGGCATCTTCACGAAGATCGCGGACATCGGGTCCGACCTCATGAAGATCGTCTTCAACATCAAGGAA